>AUXO017923159.1_pt1 | contig 40202 bp, 35 predicted proteins | sample 768731 | NCBI WGS metagenome assembly AUXO01 (sample SAMN02715735, study PRJNA202380) | gut metagenome | biome: sheep rumen | host: Ovis aries | place: New Zealand: Palmerston North | reverse complement strand
GACCTCCAGATTATGAGTCTGTTGCTCTAACCAACTGAGCTACAAGTCCGTTGCTTGAGTTTTTCCTTAAGCGGTGCAAAAATACATTGTTTTTTTTAATTGTGCAAATTAATTGAGGCTTTTTAAAAATTTACTTTTCCACGTGAGATATTAATTGTAATTTTGTGGGCTATTATATAGAATTATGAGGATACTCACTGAAGGATATTTGAACTCGGATAAGTCTTTTGCCGCTACCATCGGTTTTTTCGATGGGGTGCACAAGGGGCATCAGTATCTTATATCTAAACTGCAGGCTTTGGCTAAATCCATGGGGATGGAGAGCATGGTCATCAGTTTTCGTGAGCATCCTAGGCTGGTGGTGCAGCCCCAGGCCGAGGTCTTGCTTCTCACTACCAATGAGCAGAAATGTGAAATCATTGAACAACTGGGCATCGATGTGACTGTGCTGCTGAATTTTACCCGGGAGATGATGAACATGACTGCCTATGAGTTTATGAAATATCTTCATGACTCCCTCCATGTGAAGGTGCTGCTGATAGGCTACGACCACCGGTTTGGGCACAACCGTTCCGAAGGGTTTGAGGATTATGTGCGCTACGGGAAGGAAATCGGCATCCAGGTGGTTCGGGCACAGGAAGAGCGGTTGAGCCAGGAGCAGGGTGTGAGTTCCTCGGTGGTGCGTCAGTTCATTCAGGAAGGAAATATGGTGGAAGCAGCCCATTGCCTGGGACATTTCTATGGGTTCACGGGAAAGGTGATTCCGGGTTATCACAACGGTCAGAAACTGGGTTTCCCTACGGCAAATCTGCAGCCTGATATTCCGAACAGACTACTTCCTCCGGTGGGGGTGTATGTGGTGTGGGCCACTCTAGATGGGCATGCTTATAAAGGCATGCTGAACATTGGTTACAGACCTACCATCAGTTTCGACGGACACTTGACTCTGGAGGTTCACTTGCTGAATTTCCAGGGTGAAATATATGGTGAATTTGTGAAGATAGACTTTGTGCATCGGCTTCGGGATGAAGTGAAGTTCTCTTCACCTCAGCAGTTGGTAGAACAGCTGGAACGCGATGTGCAGTCGGTAGATATCTATTTGCGATGAGTATGAAAGATGAGAGTGTGCATCTTAAGTTGGAGGGGATAGCTCTGGCGCTGGGAGTCATGCTGCTGTACTGGATAGTTCAGTGGTTTGTGGCTTTGTCTGCCCTGGGAGCTTACACACTTTATCTTTCTGCCACGGGGGCGGGGCAGAGCTTCTCACTGAGCATGATGAGTCTGCCTTGGGTACAGATTTCTGTGGCTCTGGTAAGTTCCTTGGTGGTAGTGCTGATACTTTGGGCCATCAGGCTGTTCCGGTTCTCTCAGGTGAAGTTCCGTGGCCTCCCTGTGCAGCATGCCGTCCTGCTAGGTATCTTGCTGATAGCTTTCTCCATCGGCATCACGGTGCTGACAGAATTTACGGGGCTTCCAGACTATTCCACGGCTTCTGTTTCCCGCATGCTGAGCAGCCCTTGGGGAGTGCTGGCTATCGCTCTCATAGGGCCCATAGGCGAGGAGGTGGCCTTCCGGGGTGTCATCCTTCAGAAACTCATGGACAAGGGGTGGAGTGCTGTGGGTGCTATCTTAATTTCAGGCATCATTTTCGGTCTGGTGCATGCTAACCCCAACCAGATATTTTTCGCCTGTATACTGGGCTATCTGCTGGGGTGGGTCTATGTGCGCACGCAGAGTGTGGTGCCTTGTATCGGTCTGCATATACTGAACAACCTCCTGTCGGTGATACTCTATTACACGATGGATGATGAGAGTGCCAGCACGGCAGAGCAGTTTGGCCTTCCTGCAGCCATCGGAATCATGGTGGTAACCCTGATTATTTCGGCTGTGGTATTTTACTATCTTCGACCTAGATTGAAAAAAATGTTTTAACTAATTTATATGTTATGAGAAAATTTAAGTTTATTCTGGCATTGCTTCTCCTGACAGTTACTTTTAAGGTAAGTGCTCAGCAGCAGATGCCTCCCATCCCTGTAGACAAGGATGTGCGTATTGGTAAGCTGGACAACGGTCTGACTTATTACATTCGTCACAACGAATACCCAGAGCATCGTGCTAACTTCTACATTGCACAGAAGGTGGGTTCTATCCTGGAGGAAGATAATCAGCGCGGTCTGGCTCACTTCCTGGAGCACATGTGCTTCAATGGTACGACTCATTTCCCAGGCGACAAGCTTCTCCGCTACCTGGAGAGCCATGGTGTGAAGTTTGGTGTGAATATCAATGCTTATACCAGCATTGACCAAACCGTCTATAACCTGGACGATGTGCCTACCGATCATGGTGTGGGCCTTCAGGATTCCTGCTTGCTGATTCTGCACGACTGGTCGCATGACCTCTTGCTGGAAGATGAGGAGATAGACAAGGAACGTGGTGTGATTCATGAGGAATGGCGTAGCAGCACAGGCCCTGCCATGCGTATGTATGAGAAACTGTTCCCTGTAATCTTCCCTAATAGCAAGTATGCTTACCGTCTGCCTATCGGTATTATGGATGTAGTGGATAATTTCCCTTATCAGGATTTGCGCGACTACTATCACAAGTGGTATCGTCCAGATCAGCAGGGTATCATCGTGGTAGGTGATGTAGATGTGGACAGAATCGAGAATAAAATCAAGGAAATCTTCAGTGACATCAAGATGCCTGAGAACCCAGCAGAACGCGTGTACGAGCCTGTAGCTGACAATGAAGAGGCTATCTATGCCATTGCCAGTGATAAGGAGCAGCCTGCAGAGAACATCTACCTGATGTTCAAGAGCGATGCTTTCCCAGAGGCCGAGAAGAGTGGCTTGATGTACTTGGTAGAGCAGTACGTGGAGAGTGTAATAGGCATGATGGTGAATGAGCGTTTCGATGAATTGGCTCAAAAGGCTGATGCCCCATTTGCACAGGCTTTCTATCAGTATGGCGAATATATCCTGGCTAAGACGAAGGATGCTGCCAATTTCATTGCAGTGCCTAAGACGGGTAAGAATAAGGAGTCTCTGACTGCCCTGATGCGTGAGGCTTTGCGTATTCGCAACTTCGGTTTTACTGCTGGTGAGTACGACCGTGCTCGTCAGGAGTATTTGTCTCAGCTGGAAATGATGTATACCAACCGTGACAAGATGGTGAACAGTCAGTTTGTTTCTCAATATGTGAACCACTTCCTGGACAATGAGCCTATCCCAAGTGTGGCAGATGAATATCAGTTGATGAACCAGCTGGCACCAAGCATTCCACTTCAGGTTATCAATGAGGGTGTGAAGAGCCTGATTCCTGCCGATGACAAGAACATGGTGGTTATGGCTATGTGCCCTGAGAAGGAAGGTTATACCGTTCCTACAGAAGAGGATTTGCGTGCTGCTATAGCTGCTGCTCGCGCTGAAAAGATTGAGGCTTATGTAGACAATGTAAAGAATGAGCCTCTCATGGCTACTCTGCCTACTGCTGGTAAGATTGTGAAAGAAGAGGAAGATAAAGACCTGGGTACCAAGACTTGGACTTTGTCCAATGGAATCAAGGTTATTTCCATGAAGACAGACTACCGTGAAGATCAGGTTCTCATGTCTGGTTACAGCAAGGGTGGTACCAGTGTCTACGAAGATTCAGAGCTGGTCAATATAAATATGTTGAACAGTGCCATCGGTGCTGGTGGTGTGGGTAATTTCACTCGCAATGAACTTTCAAAGGCATTGAGTGGTATTCAGGCATCGGCTAACCCATCCATCAGCTTGATGTATGACAATATCAATGGTAATTGCTTGCCTAAGGATATGGAAACCATGTTCCAGCTCACTTACTTGGCATTTACCGCACCTAAGCGTGATGATGAAGGTTTCAAGGCCCTGATGGAGCGTCAGCGCATCTCCTTGGAGAACTACGATGCAGAGCCAATGAATGCTTTCATTGATCAGTTGCGTAATACCTTGTATGGAAATAATCCTCGTGTAGATCGTCTGAAACTGGAGGATTTGGACAAGGTTAACTATGACCGCATCATTGAAATGTATAAGGATCGTATGTCCGATGCAGGTGATTTCACTTTCATCTTCGTAGGAAACTTCGATGAGCAGAAACTGCGCGACTATACAGAGCTTTACCTTGCATCTCTCCCTGCTACAGGAAGAAATGAGAACTATGTAGACCGTCATGTGGAATATGCCAAGGGTGTGAATGAGAATACCTTCACAAGAAAGATGGAGAATGCTCAGACTTATATAGGTCTGTTCCAGAGCGGAAAGTGTGAATACAACCTCCAGAACGAAATTAACGTGAGCATGATAGCTCAGGTAATGACCATGATTTATCTGGAGAAGATACGTGAGGAAATGGGAGCTACTTATTCTGTAAGTACTCAGGGCAACTTATCTAAGGAAACGAAGGAATTCATTCTTCAGACTGTCTTACCTATCAAGCCAGAAACAAAAGACAAGGTTCTGGAGTGCTTGAATGGTACTGTGGAGAACTTGGGTAAGAGTGGTATAGAGGCAAAATACTTCGACAAGGTTAAGGAGTATCTGCAGAAGACTTACCAGGAGAACCAGCGTTCAAACAGCTACTGGAGCAGCATCATCAAGATGAAGAAAGAGGATGGCATTGACTACAAGAAAGATTATCTGAATACGTTGAATGCCACTACTCCTGAGATGCTTCAGACGTTTGTGAATGATGTGATACTGAAACAAGGTAACCGTACTCAGGTTATTATGGTTCCAGCAGAATAAAATGAGAATAGGGAATTTCTTCGGAAGTTCCCTATTTTTTATAGATACTAAAAAAAGCCCTGCATCCCTGCAGAGCTTTTTTAGTAAACAAGCTAGTATTGTTATGAAAAAATTTGAGAGAATTGAAACTTCACAGTTTCTACGTTTTAAATATATTACAATTAAAAAGCAAATGAAAAATTCTTTTTTATAACCCGGTGTCCCGGTCTGTTAGTACAGCCAAGGTGTCAACCGATTTTTCTTTTTCCTTGGTTTTTGTGGCAGGAGAAGATAATTCCTCAGCTGTCATCTCCAAGGCTGAGGTAGACTGCTGATAGCCCATTTCCGGCTGAACATTGCTCTGCTGGAAATCATTGTCCTCACTGGAGAAAGAATGCTGTGCAGCATTACCTACGGTAAGAACGATAGCTATAGCAGCTGCTGCCTTAAAGAAAGGATAAAGCCGTGTTCTTAAAGGAATAGGCTTTGCCTTTACAGTAGGCTGCTCTACCATGGCAAGAATTTTGGCATCAAAATCATCGCCCAACTTTTCTTCCATGGCCTCTTCCTCTTCATAGCGGAACAGGTCACGATATGGAAGCAGTTCCGCAGGGATTTCCTCCTGCTGGAAGAAGCTACGAAGTATCTGCTCCTCCTGAAGGGAGGTTTCGCAGTTGAAGTAGCGCTCCATAAGTTGTTCAATGTACTTATAATCCATAGTTCTCTATATTTTTTATCTGTTCGCGGATTCGTTGTCTTGCACGGAATAGGTTTATTTTTACCTGTTCTTCTGTAAGTGCTAGAATCCTGGCAATTTCTTTATAACTTTTCCCTTCTATGTCCCTGAGTTGCATCACTTCTCTGTAGTTCAATGGTAGTTGATTAAACAGTTCGTGAACTAATTTGAGGCGCTCATCTTGCACCAGGTTCTCATGAGGGGTGGATGGATCTAAACTGCTTTCTTGTACTTCCTGGGTTAGTTCCATGACATGTGAAACTTTCTTGTCTTTCTTATCCAGTGCCAAGTTACGGCAGATGGTAAGACAATAGGCTTCTACAGAGTCCAGGGCTTCTAACTGATTCCGCTGGTTCCAGACCTTAATCATCGTTTCTTGCACAATATCCTCAGCCTCTGCCGTGTTCAGCGTTATGCGTAGCGCCAAACGGTATAGCTTGTTCTTCAGAGGTAGGATGTCGTTCCGAAACCGCAGTTCTTCCATTCTTCTCTATAAAGTTGACGGGTGAAACCAAGGAAAGTTACACCCGTTCTCTCAAATTTAACAATATTTTACTTTTCTATCGTTGTACCACCTTCTGTCCCAATAGCTGAGGCTAAAGTGATGATAATCTTTTTTACTCCTGCATCAAGGGCTTGGAATGCATTCTCTAGTTTGGGAATCATTCCCCCTTGGATGATGCCTTCCCTGACGTATTGTTCAAATTGAACCGTGTTGATATGTGGGATGACACTGTCATCGTTTTCTGCATCTTGAAGTACGCCTTTTTTCTCAAAACTGTAGATAAGGGTTACTTCAAAGTGTTTGGCTAGTGCCTTGGCAGTTTCCTGGGCTATGGTGTCGGCATTGGTGTTTAGCATGTTTCCCTTGCCATCGTGGGTAAGGGGTGCCATGACTGGAATAATGCCTTTGTGGATGAGGTCGGCCAATATGTCGCTGTTGGCTTCTTTTACATCCCCTACAAAGCCATAGTCGATGCCATCTTTGATAGGTCGTTTATCGCTGCGCAGAACATTTAAGTCGGCTCCAGTCAATCCTAGTGCATTGATGCCCCGGGCTTGTAGTTGTGCCACGATATTTTTATTCACTAGGCCCCCATAAACCATGGTGACTACTTCTAGCATAGAAGCATCAGTGATGCGGCGTCCGTTAACCATGTGGCTTTCAATACCCAACTGGGAAGCTATCTTGGTGGCAGAACGGCCTCCGCCATGCACCAGTACTTTTGGCCCAGGAATAGAGCAAAATCTATTTAGGAACTCAGCCAGAGAATCTGGCTCTTCCACTATTTTGCCTCCTACCTTGATGACTGTGATTTTTTCCATCTTATTCCAAGTAAGTATATCCGTACAGTCCTGCACGATAGTTGGAAATAAATTCTTTACCTTCCACTTCAGAGATTTTACCCTCCTTTACAGCTTTGCTTACCCAGATTTCCAGTCGGCGAACCAGTTTCTTAGGGTCATACTGGACATATTCCAATACATCGGCCACAGTCTCACCATCGATGACTTGTTCCAGCTCATAAGAGTTATTATTCACAGTAACATGGACAGCGTTTGTATCACCAAACAAATTGTGCATGTTGCCTAGGATTTCCTGATAAGCTCCTACTAAGAACACACCGATGTAGTAACTTTCATCCGGCTTTACTTTGTGTAATGGGATGTAGCTGGTTTGGTGGTTATAGTTCACATAGGCAGAAATTTTTCCGTCACTGTCACAAGTAATATCTTGGATGGTAGCGCTTCTGTCAGGCTTTTCATTTAGACGGTGAATAGGCATGATAGGGAAGAGCTGGTCTATACCCCATGAATCTGGTAAGCTCTGGAAAAGGGAGAAGTTGCAGAAGTACTTGTCGCTCATCTGCTTATCCAGTTTACGGAGCTCTTCTGGCACGTGCTTTTGGTTATGACAGAGTTCTGATACTTCGTGGGAGATACTCCAGTAGAGACTCTCAATCTGTGCACGGGTCTTCAAGTCTATGATACCATGTCGGAATAAGTCGAGTGCTTCTTCACGTATGTCTTCTGCATCGTGCCAATCTTCTAGCATGGAGCGTGAAGAAAGTTTATCCCAGATGTCGGTCAGGTCATGAACCAACTGGTGGTCACTTTCGCTAGGTTGGAAATCTTCGGGCATTTCAGCTACACTTACACAATCCTGCACTTCCAGAACTAAAATGGAGTGGTGAGCGGTTAGTGATCGACCACACTCTGTAATGATATTGGGGTGTGGGATGTTGTTCTTGTTGGCAGCATCAACCAAAGTATAAACGCAGTCGTTGATATACTCCTGGATGGAATAGTTCACAGAGCTTTCACTGTTGCTAGAGCGGGTACCATCATAATCTACTCCCAGACCACCACCACAGTCTACAAACTCAATGTTGAATCCCAAAGCATGGAGCTGTACATAGAATTGAGCAGCTTCACGCAAAGCAGTTGAAATACGGCGAATTTTGGTAATCTGGCTGCCGATGTGGAAGTGGATTAATTTCAGACAGTCTTTCAATCCCATTTCTTCCAGCATCTGTAGAGCTATTAGCAACTCTGAAGAGTTAAGGCCAAATTTGGAAGCGTCGCCTCCGCTCTCAGCCCATTTGCCAGTGCCAGAAGAAGCTAGCTTGATACGAATGCCCAAGGTGGGGTTCACTCCTAGTTTCTTGGCAGCTTCTGCTATGATTTTCAGTTCTGGCAGTTTCTCTATTACCAGATATACATGCTTGCCCATTTTCTGAGCTAGCAGTGCCAGTTCTATGAAATTCTGGTCTTTATGACCATTGCATATAATGACGCTGTCAGAGTCCATGTTGGTAGCAAGCACAGCGTGCAGTTCAGGCTTAGAACCAGCTTCCAGTCCTAAGTTGTATTTTTTTCCGTGGCTGATAATCTCTTCAACTACTGGTCTCATCTGATTTACCTTGACAGGGAAAACAATGTAGTGTTCTCCTTGGTAATCATATTCTTTAGCAGCCTTGTTGAAACAGTCGGAAGTCTTTTCAATCCGGTTGTCCAGAATATCCGGGAAACGGATCAGCATTGGCGTAGTGACATGGCGAGTAGCCAGTTCATCTACCAGTTCTTTCAGATCTACCTGAACTGAATTCTTACGTGGGGTTACATAGACATTCCCCTTTTCATTGATACCGAAATAATTGACTCCCCAACCTTTAATGTTGTAGAGTTCTTCAGAGTCTTCAATACGCCATTTTTTCATGTTCGCAGAGATAATTAGTTATTAGGGTATGTTCAGCATGTGGCAGATATCCTCTACACATGATTTTATCTTTTCTCCATTGCCCAGCAACTCAATGTTGTAGATATGCTTGGCTTTAGAATAGAATGGTTCTCTTGTTTCCAGGGAGCTCTTGATGTATTCTTTCATTTCTTCTGGATTCTTACCTTCTAGAAGGGGGCGTTTGCCTTTGGCCATCATGAGGTGTTCGAAAAGAATTTCTGGTGTTCCTTTCATGTAAATAGTCTCTCCCTGCTGATTGACGTAATCCATGTTGTCATAAAAACATGGAGCACCACCACCTAAAGAGATGACCACGTCCTCAAATTCTGCCACTTCGTGAAGCATATTCCTTTCCTTGCGGCGGAAGCCTTCTTCTGTTTCTGCAGCAAAAATTTCAGATATTTTCTTGCAGAAACGGGTTTCAATGTACCAGTCTAAATCATAGAATCGCAGGTTTAGGCGTTTAGCCAGTTCTCTACCTACGGTGGTTTTCCCGGCTCCCATGTATCCTAAAAGAATAATTCTTCTCATGCCTTCTTTACTTTAGAAGTTTTTCTTCCAGTGTTTTTTTTCTCTTTTGGGTCTTGTACGGAAATAATCTTCAAACAGTCTTCCAGTGTCAGGTCGGTAGGAACCACATTCTTGGGTAGACGATAGTTCTTACCTTGGTAAGCGATGTATGGCCCATATCTTCCGTTCAATATCTCAAGTTCTGGCAGTTCATCGAATTTTTTCAGATGGCGCTGCTGTTCTTCTTCCCTTTTTTCTTTGATCATCTGTACGCACTCATTGTAGTTGATGGTGGTAGGATCCCAAGGTGTTGGTAAAGAAATGTATTTTTTGTTGTGGCAGATGTATGGCCCGTATTTGCCAGCTCCAATGGTGATAGGGCTACCTTCGAAATCGGGCAAGGTACGAGGCAATGCAAAGAGTTGCAATGCTTCTTCCAAAGTAATATTTTCCAAAGTCTGCCCTTTTTTCATCTGTGCAAATTTAGGCTTCTCTTCATCGGTTACGGAGCCAATCTGAACCACAGGGCCAAAGCGGCCAATCTTCACACTGACGGGTTTTCCACTTACGGGGTCCGTACCTAATTGGCGTTCGCCCACTTTATGCTCTGTTTTCTCAGCAGAAGCATTATCTACTTCAGGGATGAAGCTACCATAGAATTGTCTGATGAATGAATCCCAGGCTATTTTTCCTTCTGCCACTTCATCAAACTTCTGCTCAACTTCAGCAGTAAAATTGTAATCCATGATGTCTGGGAAGTGCTCCATCAGGTAATCATTCACTACGATACCTGTGTCGGTAGGAATAAGTTTTCCCTTGTCTGAGCCTACAGTTTCTTGTTTTACCTGGTGAGTGATCTTATTATTTTTCAGAGTGACCACGTTGTAGTCTCTTTCTGTACCTGGATGGTCACCTCTGCGGACATATTCACGCTGCTGAATGGTACTGATGGTAGGACCATAGGTAGAAGGACGACCGATGCCAAGTTCTTCCATTTTCTTCACTAGAGAAGCTTCAGTGTAGCGTGGAGGATGCTGGGTGAAACGTTCTGTAGCTATAATTTCTTTAGCTGTTACCTCCTGTCCTACACTTAGTGGTGGAAGTATGCGTTCGTCATCTTGTTCTGCACTTTCGTCATCAGAACTTTCATGGTAAACTTTCAAGAAACCATCGAATTTTATCTGTGCCCCAGTTGCCAGGAAAAGGTTTTCCTGATCATTGTCCATGCTAATGGTTACGGTGGTCTTTTCTAGCAGAGCATCGGCCATTTGGCTGGCAAGTGTACGTTTTAAGATGAGGTCATATAGCCTGCGTTCTTGGCTGCTACCTTCAATTTCACTTAGGTTCATGTCGGTAGGGCGAATAGCCTCGTGAGCTTCTTGAGCACCCTTGGATTGAGTAGTGAACTGACGCACTTGTACATATTTTTTGCCCATGGACTCTTCCACTACTTTAGCGCTTTGTGCCAGACAGAGTTTGCTCAGGTTCACAGAGTCTGTACGCATGTAGGTGATTAATCCGTGTTCATACAGATGCTGAGCTATCAGCATGGTCTGCTGGACTGTCAGATTCAGTTTTCTAGAAGCTTCTTGCTGCAAGGTACTTGTGGTAAATGGAGGAGCAGGCGACTTCCGAATAGGTTTAGTAGTGATGTCGGTGATGCTGAAATCTGCAATCTGAGCTTCCTTCAGTAAAGCCTCTGCTTCTTTTTGAGTATTGAATTTATGGTTCAACTCTGCTCTCAGTTCGGTACCGTCCTCTAAATTGAAAAGGGCACTTATGCGATAAACAGCTTCTGTTTTGAAATTATTGATTTCACGTTCACGTTCTACAATGAGTTTTACAGTCACGCTTTGTACACGGCCAGCTGAAAGACTTGGTTTCACTTTCTTCCAGAGAATAGGAGACACCTTGAAACCTACGATTCGGTCCATGACACGTCGGGCTTGTTGTGCATTGACCAGATTTTGGTCGATGACTCTTGGATGCTGGATAGCTTCCAAGATAGCGGGTTTAGTGATTTCGTGGAAAACAATGCGTTTGGTGGAATCCTTTGGTAATTTGAGTACTTCACTCAAGTGCCATGAAATAGCTTCTCCTTCACGGTCTTCATCGGATGCCAGCCAAACGGTTTCTGCCTGCTGAGCATTCTCTTTTAAACTTTTTACCAGTTCCTTCTTGTCGGCTGGAATTTCGTAAATGGGTTGGAATGTGTCAGTATTTATACTAAATTCTTTTTTCTTCAGGTCGCGGATATGTCCGTAGCTGGACATGACTTTATAATCTTTTCCCAAGAACTTCTCTATAGTCTTAGCCTTGGCTGGAGACTCCACGATAACTAAATTCTTTTGCATAATATCACTCAAGCTTAGTTTAATTTGGGCGCAAAGGTAATACAAAAATAATTTATCTTCCACCTTATTAATAAAAAAAATGAAATTTGGAGGTGGGTGAATTGATGCATCTACAAAGTAGATGATTTCTATTTCAAATTCTATCGTGCTTGATTGGGTAATTTGGTCCCTGTTTAACCTTTCGTACTTATTTTAGAACAATAGGATAATATCAAGAACGAGGAATCCATGTAAATTTGCAGCTGAAAAAAAGTAAAATAAAAATTATTATATGAGATTTCAAATTTTAACTATGCTGGCGTTGGCAGCGCTGGTTATTTCTTGTTCGGGAAATCAGTCTAAATCTGATGAACCGGTGCATAGTGTTATGTTGGTTCAGCCTGAAGGAGTGGCTGCACTTGGTAGTAAGACTTTCTCTGGATTAGTAGAGGAAGGTCGTGAAATTAGTGTGGGTTTTAAAACTGCTGGTCAGTTGACTCGCATTTTAGTGAAGGAAGGTGATTATGTTCGTCAGGGACAGCTCATAGCACAGCTCGACGACAAGGATTACAAGCTAGGTGTGGATGCTGCACAGATTCAATATGACCAAATGAAACGTGAGGTGGCACGTATGAAGAAGCTCTATGACAACAAGAGTTTATCGGGCAACGACTATGATAAGGCTGTTTCTGGTTTAGGACAGTTAAAAGTGCAGTTGGATAGTAAGTCAAACCAACTTTCTTATACACGGCTTTATGCACCAACCAGTGGCTATGTGAAAAGTGTAAACTTTGAGGCTGCAGAGATGGTGAATGCAGGTACAGCTATCATTAACCTGCTGGATGTGAAGCAAATGGAAGTAACCATTAATATTCCTACTCGGCTTTATCTTCAAAAAGATAAAATAAAAGGGTTTGCTTGTAAGGGTAGTTTCTCTGAGGGGCAGTTGGTTCCATTAAAACTGTTGAGTATCAATCCACAGGCAGACAATAACCAGTTGTATAAAGTACGTTTGGGTCTTCAACCAGATCAGGCTAAAAATGTTACCAGTGGTATGAATGTAGAGGTTTCTTTAGAAATGGATCAGTCTGCAGAGAGCAAAGGATTGACCTTACCTCTTAGTGCTGTATTCCAGAAAGAAGGAAAAAGCTATGTTTGGATATACGATTCCAAAACTGGTTCTGTTAAACAAACTGCTGTGACTGTAGAGAAGATGAATGCAGAGGGCAAAGCTGTTATTACTAGTGGGCTGAATGGTGAAGAACAGGTAGTTAAAGCTGGTGCTTTAGTGCTGGAGAATGGCGAAAAGGTGAAAGTAATAGCTAAACCAAGTAAGACTAATGTAGGAGGGCTGATTTAATGAAAATCACGAAATTCTTTATGGATAGACCTACGGCCTTCTGGTCGTTTATGGTCATGATTATCCTGGCTGGTGCATTGGCCTTTTCCAGTATGCCAAAACTGGAAGATCCCGCTGTAGCAGTTAAACAGGCCATGGTCATCATTCCATATCAGGGTGCAACTGCACATGAGGTGGAACTTAAAGTGGTGCAGCCTATGGAGGATGTTCTCCGTACGCTTCCTCAGGTTCGCAAACTTAAGTCGGAGTGCCAAAGTGGTATGGCTATGATTACCATAGAATATTCTTTGGAGGCTAAAGGAGAGGACTTGGAACAGTATTTCGACTTGCTTCGCAGAAAGGTAAATGACAATAAGTCTGTTCTTCCACAGGATTGTATGGATCCTATTGTGATGGATGACATGATGGATGTCTATGGTATATTCTATTCTCTGACAGGTGATGGCTATACTTATACAGAGCTAGAAAAATATGCTAAGTACATTCGTAGGAACTTGCTCACAGTAAAAGGAGTGAAACGAATTACTATAGCTGGAACCAGAAGGGAAGTCATCAATATCAATATTGACAAGGAGAAAATAGCTCAAAATGGGCTGATTCCAACGCAAATTATGATGCAATTACAAGGAGCTGGTGCTACTGTAAATGCAGGAAATCTGGACATTGCTCAAGAGCGATTGCAAGTTACGGTTAATGATGCTGTTCAGAATGAAAATGATATCCGTGAGTTGAAAATTTCCACCATAGATGGCAAGACTACTCGTTTAGGAGATATAGCCACTGTGACTAGAGAATATTCAGAACCTCAAACACAGGGATTTTTTGTAAATGGTAAGCCCGCTTTGGCAATCTGTGTATCCATGAATGATGATGCCGTGGTACCTGATGTAGGCAAATTGGTGGATGAAAAGTTGAGTGAAACCTTGAAAAGTGTTCCGGCAGGAATGGAGACCGATAAAATTTTCTTCCAGCCGGATAAGGTAGATACAGCTATCACCTCTTTTATGATGAACTTGATAGAGTCAGTGCTTATCGTTATTATCGTACTGATTTTTGCCATGGGTTTCCGTTCTGGTCTCATTATTGGTTTTGGTCTTGTATTGACTATCTGCCTGTCTTTCCCTATTTTGCTGGAGATGGGTACTACGCTTCAACGTATTTCCTTAGGAGCGTTCATTATAGCCATGGGTATGCTGGTGGACAATGCCATTGTCATCATGGATGGTATTCTGGTAGACCGTGCCAAAGGATTGCCTGCTAGCACTTATCTTTATAGGATAGGGAAACAGACAGCCATGCCATTGCTAGGTGCAACTATCATTGGTGCTTCTACCTTCATTTGTATTTATATGACTCCTGGCTCAACGGGTGAGTATGCAGGTGATTTATTCTTGGTGCTTTGCGTCAGTTTGCTGGTTTCTTGGGCTTTGGCTTTAGTTCAGGTTCCAGTTTGTGCCCATGCTTTTTTACCTAAACGTGAAGAATCTGGGGAACAAAAAGAGCCAATGAGTGGCAAATTCTACGTCAAGATGCGTGAGATCATTGTAAAGATGGTAGATCATAAGAACTTGGCTATTTGTGTTTCAGTTTTAGCTTTGGTGCTTTGTGGTGCTGGTTTCATGAAGGTTAAGAATCTGTTCTTCCCAGATTTCGATTATAAGCAGTTTGTGATAGAATATCAATTGCCAGTGGAAGCAGGGCCGGATCGTGTAAAACATGATTTGCTTGAAATCACCGACACTTTGTTGAAGAATAAAGACATTGAACGTGTCTGCGCATCTATGGGTAGTGCTCCAGCTCATTATTGTCTGGTTCGTCCGATGAAAAATGGAGGAAACAGTTATGGTGAATTAACTATAGATTGCAAGGATTTTAAGACAGTAGAGAAAGTTATCCCTATTATTCGTAAGCAACTTCGAGAGTCATATCCAGAAGCTACTGTTCGCTTCAAGAAGTATAATTTCTCCATAAGTACTTCACATACAGTGGAGGTAATGTTCTCAGGCCCTGATCCAGCAGTTCTTCGTGAGTTGAGTGCTAAGGCTGAGGCCATAATGAAGAAAAGTGAATATATAGATGCTTATAGTGTCCAGAACAATTGGAAAGCACCAGCAAAAATGTTGGTTGCTGATTACATACAGCAGGATGCTTTGCGTAGTCGTATCCAACGTGGTGATGTAGGAAATGCACTTTTGGCTGCTACGGATGGTATGACTTGTGGTGTGCTGAACGAAGGAGATAAGCAGATTCTTATCAATCTGAAGATGCAAAATGAGGATGGAACCAAAATTACAGATTTAACAGATATCCCTGTATGGAGTACAATCAATCTAAATCTGAATGCAGACGACCTTTCAGGTATTATGATGGGTAATACCAAAGATTTGCAGAAGAAACTGTTCCGAAGTACCCCTCTAAGCAATGTGACAGATGGTGTGAATCTTCAGTTTGAAGAGCCTTTCATTTATCGGTATAATGGGCAACGTGCCATTGAGGCTGAGTGTGATCCTAATCCTTATGTTGATGCTGCAACACCAGCAAAAGTTTTGGATGACATACAAGATGCTATAGATCAAATAGAACTTCCAGATGGCTATAGTCGTCAGTGGGTAGGTGAACAAGACACCAGTAGTGAGGCTACTACAATGGTGTTCTCCTATTTGCCATTGACATTCTTTCTTATCTTTATCATCTTGTTGCTTTTGTTCAACAGTTGGAAGAAGGTTTTCCTGATTATTGTATGTGTCCCATTTGTGATATGTGGTATTACTCCAGCACTTCTGGGGCTGAACATTCCATTTACTTTCATGGCAATAATTGGATTTGAAGGCTTGATAGGTATGGTTTGTAAGAATACAATTGTGCTAGTGGATGAGGTTACTCGTTTGATTGATGAAGAGCACCAGAATCCTTATGATGCTGTAATAAATGCTACCGTAAGTCGTATCCGGCCGGTAACAATGGCCTCATTGACTACTATCTTAGGTATGGCACCATTGCTTTCAGACCCAATGTACAATTCTATGGCGGTTTGTATTATGGGTGGTTTGACCATGGGAACTATAATTACTTTACTCTTAATGCCAGTGTTCTACACTGCAGTTTATCGCATTAAACGACCTACAGAATGATGAAGAAGTTTTTAATAACTCTTATAGCAGTTGCTTCTGGTCTTGGTGCCAGTGCACAACAGGTTTTGACACTGAACCAGCTACAGTGTCGTGAAATGGCCTTGCAGAATGATGAAAGAATTAAAAGCATGGACAATGCACAAAAACAGGCCGAGATAGACAAACAGGTTGCTTTCTTGAACTATCTGCCTACTGTGGATGGAAGTTTACTAGGTATCTACCAGTTTGCTTCTACAGACATGATGGGTATGAAAATGGAAATGAAGCCTATGTATATGGCTGGGCTGACTATGCAGGAAACTCTTTATGCCGGTGGTCGAATAAAAGCAGGTAATGACCTTGCAGAGATAGGCCGTAACGTAGCGGAGCAAAACATTAGAAAGACCCGTGCAGAAGTGCTGGCTGATGTGGATAATGCATATTGGACTTATGTATCTGTACGGAAGAAAGTGGAAATGCTCAAGACTTATGTGGAATATATCCAATCCCTGTTTGACCAGGTGAAAATCAGTGTAGAGGCAGAATTGGCTGTAGAGAATGATTTGCTGCGTATCAATGCAAAGAAAAGCGAAATACAATATAATCTTCAAAAGGCAGAAACGGGTGCTGATTTGTGCCGTATGATGCTTTGCAACTATATTGGAGTAGATTTGGATACACAAATCAATCCAGCTGATGAAGAGATTGTAATTACTATGCCGGAAAATATGGATGAGGATATTTCAAATTTACCTGAAATGCAGATGTTGAACCAAGGAGTTCTAGCTAAGAAGAAGCAAGTAAAGATGGCATTGGGTGAGTATTTACCATCTTTGGTTGGAATGTTTGGTTATTCTGCTTATGGGGGAATCAAGACTAGTGGAACCCAGATGGTGGATGGTGTGGCTTATCCATTCAGCAACAAGATGAAATCCGATGGCGCCAGTGCCATGGTTATGCTTAGTGTCCCAATTTGGAATTGGGGCATGGGAAAAAAGAGTGTGAAGAAGGCTAAATTGGATGTACTTAATGCCCAACTGGATTTACAGCGCAATCAGCGTTTGCTGGCTATTCAGGCACGCAGTGCAGTTAAAAACGTACAGAATGGCTATCTCCAGGTGCAGACAGCCCAGCTAGGTGCTCAGCAAAGTGATGAAAACCTACGTGTCATGAATGACCGTTATGAAAATGCGATGTCCACATTGACTGATTTACTGGATGCTCAAAGCCAGTGGCAACAGGCACAAAGCAACTTGATAGAGGCACAGACACAGTATAAGATTTATCAGACAGAATACCTGAAGGCAGTGGGAAGATTAGAATAATTGTCCCCTGTTTTTAAGGTGCTATTTATCACCTCGCTGAAATGCCAGTGGAGTCATTCCTGTATGTTTCTTGAAATAGCGGCAGAAAAATGACTCACAGGAAAAATTCAGGAAATCACTGATTTGAAGAATGGTGTACTGACGACTCTTGATGAGCATCTTTGCTTCATTGATAACCAACCGGTTAATATGCTCTCCCGCATAGTAACCGGTTGTTTTATATACTACTTGTGAGAGATATTTTGGAGTAATACAAAGCAAATCTGCGTAATATTTGATGTTACGCTCCTTTCTGTAATGTGATTCAATAGCCATCATGAAACGATTACTCAAATCTTGGTTCCGGTTTGCCTGTTGAGGCTTTTCTTCATCATCTATATTTCTCAGTAAAATGGCATATATTCCTAAGAACAATACCTGCATATATCCTCTGGCTATCTCTTTCTGAAGGGAAAGATGAACGTTATTGTTTAGGCACTCTTGGACTCTTCTATATATATGTAACACTTCTTCTGATTCTTCCGGATTCAGGCTGAAGCAAGGGTTTACTAGCGTTCTTCTCCATATAGCGGTGGCATCCACTTGGCTCAAGATAGGGGTGTAGAACTTTTCATCCATGATGATGTTAATGAATTTAGTTCCTGGATAAAAGTTTGACATTAGACCGATCATGCCTCCTACACCGATAATGCCCTGGTTCTCTTTTATCTCAATGGTAGATGCTCCCATTCCTATTTCCACTTTGCCTTCCAAACAAAGGAATAGGGTCATGGAAGAGTTCAATTGAATAGGGGTAGACAAATACTCTTTTGCCTCATCTGATTCCAGATCTATTTCTTGATCTAGATTATCTACAAGGTTCAATTCATCTTTCCAGGAAGAGTTCTCAAATGCTGATTTTAAAAGTTTTGCATTGAGTGGTTTTATATTTCTTTTCATGTATTAGTTTATAAAGGCTGTGCCAAAATTAGAAATAAAACGACGAATCGTCAATTTCTATACATAAATTTTAACCAAAAGTCCTTTCCCTGTTCTCGGTGGCATATAATTTAGTCCTTCCTTCGCTCTTCCTTCGTTCAACCATTGTTCAACCATTGCTCATAGAGCGAAGGAAGAGCGAAGAGTGAACGAAGGATGAGCGAAGAAGGCTTATCAATCGATTTCCAAATTATAGCCTTCTCGGTACTGATAAGAGGTCAATTTCTGTGCCTCTGCGTCATTCATGAATTTTTGCACTATTGGATTCCAAACTACCGGACGTTTTAATTCCGTAGCGATATTACCAATACAGCAGACAATGTTGGATGTATGCCCCGTTTCAACAGGCACCAGTGGATCTACATGCGCCCTAACTGCATCGATGAAATTTTGATGGTGCCAAGCTGTACAAGCATAACCACTTTTGCCTTGAATCAGTTCATGAGCGAATTTGGGGTTATCGGTAATATACTTACCTCGGAAGATTGTCAATGTACCTTCTTCGCCAAAAATTTGGACACCTGCCTCTTGCCCACTAATAGGCTCTTCTGTCATGACTATTCCATTGTCGTAAAGGTAAGTCAAAGAATCATATTGACGATACCCTGCTGGTATGACTTTGACAGGTCCACTGCCATCCTTTCCGATGGCCCACTGAGCTATGTCGAACATGTGAGCACCCCAGTCGGTCATGAGGCCACCACCTGTTTCCTTGAACCAACGCCACTTACCCCAGCATAAATCCCGTCCTTTCTCATCAAGTTTAGGATTGAAGTCTGGATGATATTTCACAGAAGTAGGGAGAGGACCAAGCCACTTGTCCCAATTTAAACCAGCAGGACATTCTTCTGCAGGGAGAGAACGTGGAACTGGACATCCACTGTCCTTGTTGTATTCATTTCGTCCTACATATACCTTAATTTTCTCTATCTTCCCTAGCAATCCTTCTCGGCAAAGGCTTGTTCCATAGGCAAACTCATCGAAGGAACGCTGCATGGAGCCCACCTGCAGAATAACACCGTATTTGCGAACTGCCTTTACCAACTGCTGTCCTTCATAAATAGTCAGCGTGAGAGGCTTTTCCATATAGATGTCCTTTCCAGCCTTGGCTGCTGCTATACCGATGATGGCATGCTGATGGTCAGGGGTAGCTATAACCACTGCATCTACGTCTTTACGTGAGAGAACGTTCTGGTAGTCTTCATAGCACTCTACCTTTACTTTCTTTTCTCCCTGTTCTTTGTAGTATGCAGTTACTTGGTTTATAAAGCGGGTTCGTTTGACATCATACACATCGGCACCACAAACCACTCTTACACCTGGTAGCCTCAAGAAACTACTGACGAGGTAGGCAGCCTGTTGACCTAAGCCTATAAATCCGATGTTCACTTGATTATTAGGAGATTTCTTCATAGAAGTTCCCGTTTTTCTTTCATTAGTTAAAGCCAAGGAAGGAAGCGCAGGAATCATCATTCCGGCAGTACCGAGCCCTAGAGTCATAAGGAATTCACGACGTTTCATGGTATTTGTTATTTAGGTTTGGTACAAAAATAAACAAAATATTTGGAACTCTGCAAGAACAACCCCAAAAAGAGAGGATGAAAACGTAGTCTACTAAGCATACTTTTTATATCTTTGCGGTATGAGAAAGGTGTGGATATTGTTTTTGTTACTAGTGTCAGTTTCCATAAGGGCACAGATTCAGGTAGATGTGAATAAGAAAGCGCAGCAGACTGAGGGTTGGGGAGTCTCTTTGTGCTGGTGGGCTCATATGTGTGGAACTTGGAGTGACGATAAGATAGATACACTGGTGGACTGGCTGGTTTCACCCGATGGATTGAACTTTAATATCTTCCGTTATAATATAGGAGGGGGAGATGACCCGCAGAACAGGAATTGCGACCTGCATCACATGGGAAAAGGGAAGGGAATCCGTGCGGAAATGCCTGGCTTCAAACAGTATGCTGATAGCCCGTACGACTGGCAGGCAGATTCTGCTCAAGTTAAGATTCTACTGAAGATTCGTGAGAAAAGGCCCGATGCCATTTTTGAAGCCTTTAGTAATTCTGCTCCTTGGTTCATGACGAAAAGCGGTTGTGTGGCAGGCAATAAAAATCCTGGAGAAGATAATCTGCGTAAGGAGTGTTATGATGATTTTGCAAATTACCTGGTGGATGTGTGCCAACATTTTAAAGAGAAATACGGGTTGGTTTTCCGAACCTTGGAGCCTTTCAATGAATCACATTCTGACTATTGGGGGCAGAATGGCTCTCAAGAGGGCTGTCATTTCGATACAAAGAGCCAAGTAGAGGTTATCAAGAGATTGTATCCTTTACTGAAAGCAAAAGGCTTAGAAACGGTTATTTCTGCTAGTGATGAAACATCCACGGGACATTCCTTGGAGGTTTTAGATGGATATGGTGATGTGTTATCCTTAATAGGGCAGTGGAACGTACATACTTATTCTGCTACTAAAGAAGAACGTCAGTTGCTGTATGAAAAGGTATCTAGTCATGGCATTCGTCTTTGGCAAAGTGAGTCGGGTAGTGGAGGACAAGGCATTGGTGGAAACTTGAGAATGCTTCAGCGTTTGTTTGACGATATTCATGATTTAAAGCCTGCTGCTTGGTGCGATTGGCAATATGTGGAGGAGAAAGGTGATCAGTGGAGTATGGTCAGAGGAGACTTCCAAAATCAGCATTTTGAAAAGGTAAAAAACTATTATGTTCGGCAACAGGTTTCTAGGTTCATCCGAAGGGGAGATTTTTTTCTCCTTAAGGAGAATGACCAGACGCTAGCTGCAGTCTCTCCAGATGGAAGTCGTTTAGTGTTGGTTGTTTTGAATAATACCGATGAGGTAGAGACGAAGACTTACCAGTTGCCTAAGAAGATTTCCAAAGCTGAATTGTATATTACTTCAGAAACTCAGAATTTAGAAAAGGAGATTATTTCTTTGGAAAGTGAGGAACTAGTTGTTACATTGGCTCCTCATTCGGTCAGAACTTATATTTTCAGCCTTTAAGGTTTTTTCTTATTGCCAAAGACGTCTTCCATATTGACAAGACCATGCGACACTGCATAGATAGTCATGGAAGAAACGCTTTTTATACCCAGTTTTTCTTGGATGTTTTTTCGATGGGTAATGACGGTAGTTAAACCAATGTTCAGTGTATTAGCCACTTCTTTGTTCGTCATACCTTTTACGATGCATGCCAAGACTTCTATTTCACGGTTACTTAATCCTTTGCTGCTTGGTGATTTACGCATAGGAGGCAGATTGCGTCCATGACCGTGGGCACTTTGTTGAAGAGCTAGCATTTGTTTGATGAAATCTTCTTTTGGTGCATTGGTGCATAGACAATGGAACCCGGAAAGTTGGCTGTCAAGGTCGGGTGAGGTTGTAAGGACGATTGTTTTCCTACGGTTCTCCAAGAAGAAATTCTGATTAGCCAAAACAATAATGGTGCTGACGAAAAAGTGTGCGAAACTTTCTGGATGATTATTTTGCAGTTCTTCAAATGAGGTATAGGTTTCCACATCCATGCCAGGCATAACACTTTGCAGTAACCCCCTCATTCCAATAGCCGATAAGATATTAGGGTCTATGACCGCAATGCGCGGCTTCATCATTCCATATGTATGCATTTTGCTCTCCATTCATGTGCAAAGATACGATAAATAATCTAAATATCCCTAACAAAGTGTTGATTTTAACCGATAAATGTTTTTAAATTATATTATCTTTGTCACATAGATTATTAAAAAATGCGAGATATGAGAAATGGGATTCTTGCTTTGATTGTCTGTCTTTTGCTTGTGAATTGTACAAGCGAGCAGAAAAAGAAGAATGTAGAAACTCCAGTACAGGAACTTTACGGACAGTTGTTCACTGATGTGATGTCATGTGACGATTTGTTTGGGGAAGATCGGTTTTTTGCCGATTCCAAGGCATTTTTGGATTTAATTCCAAATCGTCCCTTGAATGAGATATTGGCAGATTATCAGAATTTGTCTGATAAAAAGGCCCCCTCTCTCAAACACTTTCTAGAAGAAAATTTCAGGAAGGCAGGGAGTGACATGCCAGAACTTAAAGATAGCAGTGATATAGACACACATATTAAGAAACTCTGGGGTGCCCTTCGTCGTGAACCCGATGCTCAAGCTGAAACAGGAACGTTGATACCTTTGGCGCATAGCTATCAGGTTCCAGGAGGTCGTTTCACTGAAATTTATTATTGGGACAGCTATTTTACCATGTTGGGTCTGATGGAAGATGGTGAAACGCAGACTGTAGCTGATATGGTTCAAAATTTTGCTGATTTAATCGAGGATGTAGGGTTTATTCCCAACGGTAATCGCACGTATTATTTGGGACGTTCTCAGCCTCCTTTCTTCAGCTATATGGTAGAATTACTGGCAGAGAAGGACAAGAGTGCTCCTTCCAAGTATTTCTCAGCTCTAGAGAAAGAATATGAGTTCTGGATGAACGGGAAACAACATCTTACTTTGGAAAAACCGGCAGTTGAGCATTGCGTACGTATGCCTAATGGTGCTATTTTGAATCGTTACTATGACAAGTATGACACCCCTCGTGATGAAATGTATAGAAATGATTTGGAAACTGGGAAGAAGTGGGAGGAAAAGAATCCAGCTGCAGACCTGTCTCGTCTTTACAGGGACTTGAGAGCAGGTGCAGAATCCGGTTGGGATTTTTCCAGTCGTTGGTTGGCAGACTACAATGATTTATCATCTATCCACACTACGGATATTGTTCCTATAGATTTGAACTGTTTGATGTATCATCTGGAAGAATTACTATCCGATTATGCGAAGAAACTGAAGAAAAAAGATAAAGCAGAGGCTTATAAATTAGCTGCAAACTCCCGTAAAGCTGCCATTCAGACTTATTTCTGGAATGAAAAGGAAGAATGGTTTATGGATTACGATTACAAAAAGAAGGAATTGACCGGCAACTTGAATATAGCTGGTATCTTCCCTCTTTATGTAGATATCGCCACCAGTAAGCAGGCAAAGAAATGTGGAGATAAAGTTGAGAAGTATTTCTTGAAGGCAGGAGGAGTGGTTACTACATTGCACCATACGGGTCAGCAGTGGGATTCTCCAAATGGATGGGCTCCACTTCAATGGATTACCTATCAGGCACTGAAGGAGAATGGACGTAAGCGTTTGGCACATGAATTGAAAGAACGTTGGATGGGGATGGTAGAGAAAGTGTATAATGAATCCTTCAAATTACTGGAGAAATATGATGTAGTTCGTGCTACAAACACGGGAGGTGGAGAATATGCCAATCAAGATGGATTTGGTTGGACAAATGGAGTGTACCGTGCTATGAAGAAATAAAATGAAATATAGAGTGACAGAAGATTTCAAGAAGTTGTTTAAAGCGTTAATTATATATTTCGTAATTATGCTGATAGGTATCCCAGTATATCATCTAATTAAAGGTGATTTTAGTTGGACAGATACTTTTGAATTTGCATTGATGAGTTCTTTTGTCACACTTTTGATGCTACTTATATATTTTTTTGGTAGTCAGATACCTGAAAAGAAGAAAGAATAGATTTTAGTCGATTTAAATTATTTGAAAATGAAGAAACTATCATTATTATTCCTAGGTATGATGCTGCTTGGAGCTACCACAGTAAAAGCTCAGAATAGTGAGCATTTCCGTTTTGGAGTAAAAGCGGGTGTTAATGTATCCAAAGTTTCACTGGAAAGTGATGCTTTCAAGGCAGATAATCGCTTGGGATATTTTGTAGGTCCTATTGTGTATATGAAGTTGCCTGCCCCTGGTGTGAGTTTGAATGCAGCAGCTTTGTATAGTCATATGGAAGCTAAGCTGTCAAATGAAACAGCAAAGCATAATACATTGGATATTCCATTGAATGTTCGTTACGCTTTACCTTTAACCGAAGATTCTAATATCTTTGTGGAGGCAGGTCCTCAGATTGCATTTACTTTGGGAGATGACACTTTCAAGTTTAAAGAAAATGACCTGAAAAACGTGGATTGGAAATTCAAGAACACGGCTCTCAGTGCAAATATAGGATTTGGTTTCACTGTTAGCCATCTTCAGGCTGTATTGGGATATAATATACCATTGGGAAAAACTGGAGATTTTGAATGGGAATCCTCAGAAGGTAAAATTTTCCATACTACTAGTAAGGCAAAGCGTTGGCAAGTGTCTTTGGCTTATTTCTTCTAAAAAATCAAATATAAACAACTTATTTATAAACTTTTAATGAATATGAAAGTCAAGTCTCTGTCTTCGTGTTTTTGTGCGTTTTTTTGGGGGTTGTTAGTTTCCTGTGGAAATGGACAATCGTCTCAGCGTTCATTTGATGGGAGGGATTCTGCAAAAATGGCAAAAACACCAGGACAGATGGCTGCTGCTTTCCATGATCTTCAAGCTTTTGGTTTGCAAGGACCTGTGAAGACTGCTGTGATTGCCTTGAATGGAAATGTCCTGTATGATTTAGAGTTTTCTAAAAAAGGTGAATTACTTTCTGAGGCTTATCAGTTAAAACGTAATGCATATGGTTTTATCACAGAAATGACGTATGCAACAGAAGAAGGTGATAAAGAGGTATACTTCTCCTATGATGAACATGGGAAACGTAATTTAATGACAGAGAAAAGCAGTGGAATGACAGTTACGTCTTCCTTGACGTTGAATGAAGATACTTATCTACCTACGGAACGTAAAGAAAAGATAGTTTATAATGATTCTGAGGAGAATTCTGAAGAGGTATATATTGTGGAAGTTCAAGATGTAGACAGGCATGGTAATTATTCCTGGTGTGTAGAAACCCAGGGTGAACGTACGAATTACTTACAGCAGTTTATCACTTATTTTGATGATGAGACCGAGGTGCCAGAAGGGTATTTGTCTTATGATCTTCAGTACTTCGATATGCATGGAAAGGTTCGGGAATTGATAGAAACGGTAGATAATGCCCAAACCACTACTTATAAGTTTTCAGAGGAGGGAAGATTAATTAAGGAAGGAAGTTGTGAATTAGCTGACGATGGTGTGCTATATTCTCCTGATAAGACAAAAAGCATTTCATACATTCATGTTCCCTATATTCTGAAACGTGTAGAAACGGTTTTAACCGATGAGGAGGTGCAGAGTGTAGAGTCTTTCTATGTTTATCAGTCTGCGGGGCTTAGGATGAAGGAATGTACATGGGGCATTGATGCCTATTCTGAGAATTCTCTAACTTACGATGATCAGGGGAACCTGGTTTCAGAAGACCGTATATTTCCGAATGGAGAATCAGATCGTGATACCCGCAAATGGAAATATCTGCGAAGAGATAGTCATGGAAATTGGTTGGGTAAGTTGAGTAGCCCTTACGAGGTGACTCGTAAGATTACTTATTATGAGTAAAATCGGATACCTAATCCTGCTAGGATGGTGTCTGGTTTAAACCCAAAGACGGCATTCATTTCTCCCGACATGCTGAACCCACATTTCTCACAAATTCCACTATTTTTGTCATCGATGCACTGGGGTGACCTTCTACCATCGCAGTAGATGAAATTACAGATCCAACAGCGAGGGGTGAAGTTCAGTTTGAGCATGTTCTTCAGTCCGGAGATGGAATTCATGATTTTGTAACCCTTACGTTTATAGGTCATCAGCATATCAATGACTTCTGCACGTTGTTTGGGGCTCAGTGCCAAGGATGTGGTGCCTTGAAAAGGTGTATGGAAATTAAATGCTATTTGCTGTATTTCTTTGTGGTTTTGTAGAAATTCCAGGACGGCAGGCACCTCTTCATAGTTCTGAGCATTAATCACCATATACAGTGATACATTTTTCAGGTTCTCAAGTAAAGTGGTGTCGGAAAGGTGGAGGATGCTTATCCAAAGAACATCCACCTTGACCCCCAACTTTTGCCATTGTGTATAGTGGGCTGCAGGAATCATGGTGGATATACTGTAGAAACCCTTGCTCCGAGCCATTTGGAAAACATCATCGACCGTATGTGAGCCATCGTTCCAGTGGAGAATCTCTACACCCTCTACATCAAGGATGCGTGCTCCCTGTTTGTAACAGTAATCCAAGTCTTGTTGAATTTCCTGAAACGGTTTAAAATGTGGAGCAGGAGTGGTGCAAACGGAACAATGCCTACAGGTGCTGTCGCATCCACTAGTGATGAAAACTACACTTTGCAAGGGTTTCCTCCTCCCCAGGAAGCGGGCTCTGAAGAACCACCAAGCTAAGTATATCAGTTGCGACAGTTTATTCATAGGCATTCAGAAAGGGCTACCAGAGTGCTATGGTTACCAGTAGTCCTAGGATAGTGAAGTTTCTAGGACTTTCATAATAGATGGCATTCAGTTCGTTCCCTATTCTGATCTTATTCAGTTTCATCCAGGAGCCAATGTGCAGAATGAGGTATGGAACAGAGGAATAAAGTAGACCTATCCATGTCATTCTCCCGTTGATGTAAAGCAGAATAATCATCAAAATGCAAATCAGTCCTGCTCCTAAATACAGGTAGCGTCCGAATGGCTCTCCTAAGATGGCAATGCTAGTATGCTTTCCTGCTTCTGGGTCTTCATACCGGTCTCGATAATTGTTTACGATAAGAAGGGTGTCGATAGAGGCACCAGCAATGATGGATGCCCAGACTGCATCCCAGCAAAGTGTATAGGTCAGGACATAGTAGGTACCGCAAACTGGGATTAATCCGAAACACAACAGAACCGTAAGGTCTCCCAGTCCATGATAGGCACAGAATGTGCTATACAGGAAGGTGAAGGCTATGACCACCGCACCTAAAAGAACGATTTCCCATCCGTTCCAAACCAGTTTATCCCATACCAGGTAAAGAATAGTCAGACCCACCAGGGAACCTAAGGTCAGTGCTACGGCAGTTCCCCACTTCATGGCATTTTTGGTGAGGAGTCCATTAGCATAGATACGGTCTATACGTTCTGGGTCACTCTTGTCCAGTCCTCGTGAGAAATCCACCATGTCATTGATGAGATTAGCTGCTACCTGCATGAAGCAGGCAAAAAGACCGCAAAGAATAGCTACTGTCCATGAAAAGCGTCCTGGATAAGTGCCATGTGCCAGTCCTGAACCCACTAAAACGGTCATCAATGCTCCAGCTAGGCTGGTAGGGCGAATTCCCCAAAACCATGATTTTAAGGAATTTACTTCTAATTTGTTGCTCATAATAATTAATATCGGGGTTTAGTTATTCTTCGTCCTCAGGGGTGTCTATCAATTTAGGGAAAGTCTTGTCTGATGCTTCCGTTTCCTTGTTCTTTATTTGGATAGCTGAATCGTCCGTTCTGGCATTTACTCCGTCCAGAGGGAGAACCACAGGAACCTTATTCTTCTCTGCAGCCAATGACTCTTCTTCCTGACCCGCACGTTGAGCCACTCTCCATGCAGGAATCATGAGCAGACCCACAAGACCGGCATAGACTAGCAAAAGCAATGTGTGGAAGCCTAGTTTAGGAACCAAATGGTTGTCCAGCCCTAGGAAACGATCCAGATAGAGAGATCCGGCATATACTCCCAGCATCAGTACAAATATAAGGATGATACGCCACCATTTATAAGGGAACGGATTATAGCGTGAACCTAAATAAGCACTGATGAGGAACATTACCACATAACTAGCAAGATGGCCCCAGGCAGAAGCCCAATAGGAGTACTTAGGCATGAATACGATATTGACGAAAGCCGTCACCACCAAACCTGCCAGGGTTATCCAAATAGCCATTTTAGTACGTCCACTTAATTTGTACCACATGGATACATTGAAGAGCATACCCAGGAACATGTATGCCAACAGCATGATAGGAATAACACCTAATCCGGAACGGAAATCCTTTCCTAAGATGAGGCCTATAATATCCACGTAAAGAATCACTCCCAAGAATACCAAGCCGCAAAAAGCCGTAAATACCTCCATGACAGCAGCATAGAGTTCCTTAGAGCTCTTGTTCTTAGCCCGTTGGAAGAAGAACGGTTCTGCCGCAAAACGGAACATCTGAATGAAAAGGTTCATGATGACCGATAGTTTTACGGCTGCTTGATAGACTCCCAAGCTAGAGCGCCATGCATCGGCACTGGTATCAAAATACCGGAACAGATACCGATCCAGGAAGTCGTTTGCCACACCGGGTAGCTGAGCTATCATCAGTGGGATGGAATACTTCAGCATCTGACGGAGCAGTTTTCCATCCAGACTGAAGGTAAATTTCCAAAGTGTGGGTATGAAAAGCACGAAGCATGCTACACAACTGATGAATGTAGCCAGAATAGGGTAGTCGAAATCCGGTTTTGCGGGGTAGATGAAAAACAGGAATAGATTGGCACCCAGTTCGGTCAGAATCTTGATGGTCTTAAACGTAGCAAATTTCACGGAACGGTGTTCCTGACGAAGTTTGGCAAAAAGGATGGCAGTGATGGTATCGCTTACCAGAATACCTGCTACGAAGTAAATTACCCTCTGATAGCCCTCGTACCCCAGCCATGTGGTGATGGGGTCTGCCAGTGCTATCATGGCTGCCAGAAAGGCCATGCTTAGTGCTGTTACCGCAGTCAAAGCATTGGAATACACTTTGTTAGTATCTACACCTTCCTTGTTGGCAAAGCGGAAACACCCTGTTTCCAGTCCTAATACCAGCACTACTTGCAGCACGCCAATGTAGGCCATGAACTCTGTCACCACCCCATACTGTTCTGTGCTGAGAGCTCGGGTGTAAAAAGGTACAAAACAAAAATTGATGATACGAGCCAGAATGGTACTCATACCATAGATAGCTGTCTCGCCTGCTAATTGTTTTAATGGATTTGCCATAGATGTCTTTAAAATTCTCGCAAAGCTAGCGAAAATATCAGTGAAAACCAAAAATTGGAAGAAATAAAGTGCAGTTGTGGGCTATACAGAAAGAAAGTCCCCGGATAAAATATCCAGGGACTCCTATTATATAACCTTAATTATTAACTATTGTTGACCTAAATCAGTTATGTTTTCTATGCCAAATAAATCTGTTTTAAATTGTTATTAAATGACGATAACGGATCTCTATATATTTTTTGAAAAAGATTAGAATCGAACGTAAATTTTAGTGTGATGATGATCTTTATGATGATCTTTATGATGGTCGTCATGGTGATGGTGGTGATGGTCATCATGGTGATGATGAGGATATCTATGCCTCCATTCCGGATGAGGACGCTCATAAACGTATACATCAGAGAATTCTGGGCCACAACTAGCAAAACTAATTGCCATTACTAACACTGCGATGAAATAACTAATCTTTTTCATAATGTTCTATTTTAAAGTTGTTCTTAATTCTGTTTGTTTTTTAATTACAATGCAAAGATATGCGTAAAATGAACATAATAAAAGAGAAAAACCCTATTTCATCGTAGGGGAATCCATAAAAGAGTAAAAAATACACAATGAACCCCCGTTTTTAGTCTAAAAAGAGGGAAAATCGTGGTTTTTTTTCCTTTAAAAGGGATTTAATGACAAAAGAAAAACGATTCAGAGAAATCTTATCCCTGAATCGTTTCCTTCTAATAACATCTATCTATCCGAATGATTATTTAGTGTAATCTGCTATTTTATTATTTTGTAGAGTGGCATTTAGAATCTGCAGGTACTTCTTATACTGGTTCATGTTCAGTACACGACTAGCATTTCTCAGGTTCTTGTTCACTGCCTTCTTTATTTCCTGCTTCTTTGCAGCTTCGTCATTGTTCTGCAAAGCATCCTGGATAGCTTCCTGAAGGTTGATAGTGGCATCTTCCATCACACCGCTCTGGTATTTGTCCATCTGGAGTACGTTCTCCATCTTGTTCATTTTGCTCTTTACTGATGCTTTATCTATGTTAGTGTTTACTGCTGCGAAAGAGCTAACTGATACTGCTAAAACTGCTACTAAAGAAAGGATAAACTTTTTCATAATTTCTATTTTTTTAAGTGGTTATTATTTTCTTTTGACACTACAAAGGTATGATGGAAAGCTGGGGTTTGAAAGTGCAGTCCGACAAATACGGGTAAACTATCGACCAACCGACGAATGGTTTTCTTTTCGTCGGATGAGGCAAAAAATATAAGGATAGAGAAACGCAGCTTTTTGTTCTCTATACCTTATATATATAATATAGGGAATAGGTGTATGACTTATTGTTTACAAATTTGTCGGATGGAGGGTGACAGTGTAACTTCTAGTATTAAGACTAAAAATTATTCTCTCACTGGAGAAAAATTTTTCTCCTTCTGGGGAGATTTTTTTCGGTAACTAAGTACCTTTCTGCTTATCCTTTAGTGCGCAGTAAAAAATGTTTACTGAGAAGAGAAGTTATTTTTTCTTCTTCTCAGCACCACTGTACTTGTTGGTTCCGTAGTTGATGCTCTGGAAATGGGTCTTCTGATAGATTTCGTAAAGTTTCTCATCCAGGAAAACCTGACCGGTTTCATCGATGTGATCTATGATTCGGATTTCAGAGAGGAACGCTTTCTTGATGTTCTCGTCTTCTGCCAGCTGAGGCCACCATTCTTTCAGGAGTGCTTCCTTCACATCGTCCTGGGTGTATCCAGAGAAACGCTCCCTCTTGACTTTATTGTCCAGGAACTTGTGCATGCGTTTTACATGCTTCTTCTCTTTCTCCATGGGAGTGAGGTGGTCATAATCCAGGTGAGTAAGAGGAACAGCTACTGCCCACACGGTTTCATCTATACCAAGGGAATGATTCTCCGTGTTCAGGGCCAGAGCCGTGAGGTCGGAGGAAATTTGTCGATGGATAATCTGTAGTGAATATGTCTTGTTCATATGCATAAATGAATTAGTGTATTATATTATGAGGAATTCTAGCTTGTTTTTCCCTCTTTCTTCTCCTTTTCTTTGCAAATATAACAAATTCTGTGGTAATTAGTACATGCTACTGGGCAAAAGATATAGTCATGGGAAGAAAAAATGGAAGAGCCCATCCAGATGAACAGTCTGGTGAGCTCTTCTCTTAAGAATCAATTAACAACGTGAAATTGTGAAATATAGGTTACCATTTCGCATTACGATCACGACGGCTTCGCTGTGGACCACGGTAATCTTCATCGGTAAAGTTCCGGGTTCTGCGTGATTCCAAACGAGAGTCATCTCTACTAGCATACTCTTCTTGTTTTACTGTCTTGTGAACATGGAGTGATACCTTAGGTAATGGGTGTATACTCAAACAACTTGTTAAACTCATGCTCATTGCTAAACAAACTAATATGTATGTAATCTTTTTCATAATGCGTTGTTTTTTTATTTTTTATTTTTGATATTGCAAAGATATGTGTAAAAAGAACACAATGCAAGGGGAAATTCCCTATTTTGAAGTAGGGAAATCCCTAAAAGTGTAAAAAATACACGAAAAACAGTGTTTTTTGAGGGTTTTCAGGGGGAAATCCAGCAGTTTTCACACTTCTTTTGCTCTAAAATTCATGCACTATTCCGTAAGTTTTATTATATTTGCAATAAATACCTAGAGAAGATGACTCCTGAATTATTAGTGGAATGGTCTATATATTATGGTATGTACGACTATGATACGATGCTTTCCTTGGCAGTGACCCTGTTGGAGTTTAATCCATTGGCCACTCCACAGGATTATGATGAATTTTTGGAACAGTCCATGCAAGACGATGGATCACTATAACAGGAAATCTAAAAATATTATTTTATGCATAAAGGATTAAGTATTTTAGGTTGTGCAGTTTTAGTGGCATGTTCTCCTGCCACCCAGAAAACTGTGGAAAGTGAACCCGTGCATCATGAGCTAGGTGGAAACCCCATCATCACTCATATGTACTCTGCTGACCCATCAGCACACGTTTTTGGAGACTCTCTTTACATCTATCCCAGTCATGATGAAGATCGTGCAGTGGGTTTCGACATGAAGGACTATCATGTGTACGTTACTGCCGATTTGCAGCACTTTGAGGATAAAGGAGTCATCTTCCGTCCGTTTGAGCAGACCACCTGGGCCAAGGCTGGTGCATGGGCTCCAGATTGTGTGGAGCGCAACGGTAAGTATTATCTTTATTTCCCTACAGATCAGAAACACATCGGTGTGGCAGTTTCCGATCATCCTTACGGTCCTTTTAAGGATGCTTTAGGTCATCCGTTGATTTCCATCGATACTCCGGGGGTCATCTGTGACCGAGATTTCATAGACCCTTGCTGTTTCATCGATGATGATGGACAGGCTTATCTGTTTGTGGGGCAGAACACTTGTTGCTGCATCAAACTGAATGAGGATATGATTTCCTATGATGGGGAGGTGCACATCATAGAAGGATTAGTAGAGTTCTTTGAAGCTTCCTGGGTACATAAGTATAATGGAAAGTATTACCTTTCTTATAGCAACAGTGCACTCACGGGTCACCAACCAGAGATAGTCTATGCTATGGCTGATAATCCACTGGGGCCTTATGATTATAAAGGTTCCATCCTAGGCCCTGTGAGCAGTGGTACAAACCATCATAGCATCGTGAAATTTGGGGCAGATTGGCTTCTTTTCTATCACACTGGTGATTTAGGGCGTCAGAATTGGCCCGACAATCCGGTAATGGGTGCTTTCCACCGTTCTGTCTGTGTGGATTATCTGTATTATAATGAAGACGGAACCATCAAACCGGTGAAGCCAACCCGAGATGAAGAGAAAATCAAAAATAATACTGCATTTAAAGAACCGTATGAAATGAAGCTGTAAATGGAATAAAAAAACAGGCTCATTCAGGGCCTGTTTTTTTATCGATATAAATGGTTTTATACTTTTTTATTCCGGAAAGCATGGATAAGAACAAGTAATTCAATAATCCAAAGAAAAGTTATAATCCAGATTTTCCAAGTTAAAGGGGCAAGGAATACAGCTGTAAGTGCTAGTAAGGAGAAAATCAGAAGAATCCAATAAAACTTTATCCACCCTTTTCTGCTTACTTGAACTTCATTCCTCAGCATCTTTTTCAAAATGAAATTTGCTAAAATAATGGCTATTAGAACAATGCCCAGCATGAACCCCAAAGTGGAGAGGGATTTCTCATTGTCCAGGATAAAGAATTTAGGGCAGAGAAGCATCCAGAAAAATCCGATGGTGCCAATTTGCCAAGTTGATCTTTTTTTCATGGTATTCTAGTATATAGTTTGAGTACAAAGATAAAGAAAATATGTCATTTGGTTATGATACTTTTGCAGAATGAAATGTACAAAAGGATTTATTTTTCTAATTTATACATTTCACTTGTTAAATAATGGTAAGACACTACCAAAGTAAAATACTTTTTGCTATTTTTGTCAAAGACGTATGAGAATGAATGGATTAACCCTTAAATTTGCTTTTATGAAGATAAATATAAAACCAGCATTCTTAATGCTTTTACTATTCATGCTTTCCTTAAATATTATGGCACAAGGAAAGAGGCAGGTCAATGGTCATGAATATGTGGATCTAGGATTAAGTGTAAAATGGGCTACTTGCAATGTAGGAGCCAGTCGTCCCAGTGAATTTGGTGATTACTATGTTTGGGGTGAAACTTCTGCAGAAACCTTGAAATCGGATGTAGATGCAGAAGAAGAGTTGATAAATAGCATACACCCCGAGAGTGGTTATGATACGGCTCGTGAAAACTGGGGTGGAGCATGGAGGTTACCTACGAAAGAGGAATTCCAGGAGTTACGTGACAACTGCTACTGGACATGGACTACACAAGGAGGTCAGAAAGGAGCTAGGGTAACCAGCAAGAAAAATGGACGTTCTATTTTCTTACCAGCAGAAGGATATCGTGATTCTTTTGGACGTCACGTGGAAGACCCGTTGAGTTACTATTGGACATCCACTTTAAGTGAGGAATCTTCCGAGTATGCTTGCAGCCTAGGTTTTACCAACCGGGAAATCATCATGGGTTTCTTTTACCGTCACGATGGTTTTAATGTTCGTCCAGTAATAGATTAAGACATAAAAAAAGGCAATCAATTTTGATTGCCTTTTTTAGTACCCCCTGACGTTCTTTTCTCGAACCAATTTTTAGAGGATTTAGATAAACTTTGGGAACTGAGGCATTGGATTCCTGACCCTACAAAACCGATATTACCTCCTAATCTTGCTGAAAGATTATAAAGTCTTTTAGCCTTAAATATGTTATTTCCCTTTTTTCTAACCCTATCCCCTCCTTACCCCTACGGGAGGGGTGTTATTGAGTTGTGTATCCGCTCTTTTATAAAAAAAATGTACTCTATTGATTATCAAAATTGGGAGTTCTGTGTATTTCATTTAAAAAATGCGCAGAATTAAATTTGACTTTTCTTTATCCTCCATTATAGTTATAATAAGTCACCACTTGTCAAGGTGACAAAACTTGCAAAAAAGCAAGACGACAATAAAAAATAAAGAATATGAAACAGTATGTTACAATTCGATAGAATGAAACTTATTTGCCCGTTAGACGTTGTGGAGAATGTAAACGAGCGAGATTTCCAAACCATCGTAAGAGATGGGCAGCTTACATCTTATAAATATCACCAAGACACACCTTTTTACTTGTTGATACGTAAAGATTTTATACATAGTGAGTGCATTATTGAATTTACGGGGAAAATACTATCAGACAGATATCCCGAACTTATCAATCTGAAGAACATCCGTTACTGCATTGAGAAGATAAACGCATTAGGCATTTGCGAGATAGACACAGAGAGATTACTTCAATCTGCTAAAGTAGCCAAATGTGATGTTACAAGGGATGTAGTCTCAACAGAGTTTGAAAATATAAAATCCCAAATCAAACAAAGCCTATCAAATTACGACAAATGGGAGGTCGAGAAATACCCCAATGGCATTTGCTTACGAAATAAAGTAACGACAGATAGATGTAAGAAGCGTATTTGCATTTACAATAAGGATAAAGAACTGAAGCAGCAAACTAATTCACTTTTCTTGCGTTCATTGCACCAACCGCAAAGGTTACTTGATTATTTCCATGGCAAAGTGCGTTTTGAGTTAAATATCGGGACAATGGTACAAGTCAAAAGGTTGCTGAAGATAGACGATAACAGCCTCATCGAGGTCTTAAATTCAACTGCCAATCCTCTTCTATCTGTAATTGATGAGGCCCTTAAAAAACACATAGACTCAAGACAGCACACAGACTTTAAGGACTATGTAAATAGTCTCATTCTCGCAGACAATCACAATGACCTCGCAGAGTTGGAGGCAAAGATAAGGGCTTTAACCCCCAAAGGAACGGTTATAAAAAGAAAAATGCAACCCTACAGAGAGTATTTCAATAGGCAGACTGACACCAGCCATCAAATAGATATTCGGAGACTTATTTCTTAAATTGTATCAAGGCGCAAGTTGTATCATTTTAATATTTGGGGGTGGCTTTAATACCAGGGAAAAATGTCTCATTTTAACCTAAAAGATTTTTTTGATTCTTATTTGGAATACAGAGTGCTCTACACTAAAAATAATCTCATGAGTTAAGTTTGTTAGTGATATTTTATGGCTGTATAGAATATTTTATATATCTTTACAACGTCAAGTTGCTGTAATGGCATCTGACAGACATATCAGAAAGCGCATTTCGCTTTACCTTCTCAATGTGAACTTCGACAACTCACTGAACAGAATCGAGGGTAATGTGGAATAACGCTCTGTTGAAGTGTATTCGTTTTATACGATTATACTATCAGCGGAGTTGTCTATTCAACATCCGATTCTAACGCAGTCGAAGGCTTACATTGAGGGTGGGGGATATGGTGGCTCCGCTTCTTTTATGCCTACCTTAACTGATTATAAAATTGTTCCATATGAGCCAATGGGACATAATTAACAAAGAATATTATGGAAGAAAGCGAAAAGAAGGAGTTTCGGCTCTTTGATGAAGGTTGGGAGTCGGACCTAAATTCCGATTTTGGTAATTGGGAAGTAAAAGATGATGGTACTTTACTTTATCATGGGACAGAAGTTAAGTGTTTTAAAGAAGTCGATGGTTCGAAGTTATCATGTATCGACCCTATCCATGTAATGAGCAGAGTATGGACTGACTACAAGGATGCTCTTAATTTCTTTTATGCCTATTTGCAAGCTTCTAAGAATGCTGGTTACCAGACATTAACTATAAATCTTAAAGACCATTGTTCTACAACACTTAAATAAGGATGCCATGAAAAATATAAGTATTAAATTATTATCGTTATTTATTTCATTTTGCTTTGTTTCATGTGGAAACAGCCAAAAACAGGTTGATGCTCAAGATGCTAATGATGAATTACAAGAGCGTATAGAGCAATTGGAACAAGAAAATCAAAAACTTAAGCAAAGTGAGTCCTCAGCCGTAAAAACCTTTAAGACGAATAAAGGGAATATCCCCTATGAAAGAGCTTTAAATTATAGCTATCAGTTAGGTTATGAACACGGCATTATTGCTCGTAATAATACTTTGCCGAATATGGTTCGAGAAAGCCATATGAAAAACTTTGAAAGTCTGTGGACAGGATTGTATGGAATTCCAACCTCAACAGAAGAATCTCGGAAAGCATATGAGGCCAGTTTTGAGAATTATAAAAAGGGGTATGATGAAACTTTTTTTAAAAAGTGATATAAGAAAAAAGACCGATTAGTAATAGTCGGTCTTTTTTCATACATCCTCAGCATCCATTTTTTCCTCTTCTATAATTTGACAGATAGCCTTTGCAGCCGAAAGAAGTTTATCGGGCATATTTGTTACGATAGTCTTTCCACGAAATACAACTATTGCGGACAAGTCATGTATGGGCAAGGTGTTATCGAATAATTGGGCCACGTTTACATTGAGTTTGTCTGCTATATTATTGAGGGTTGAAAGTTGAGGATTACCATTGATGGCACGGCTTAAACTCTCGGGGGCGACCTCCATGCGTTGTGCCAATTCCTTCATTGTTATTCCTTGCATCCGGCATAGTTCTTTTACTGTTCTATTTAGGTTGTTTTCCATATTTTCTCTTGTTTTGGGCATAAAGGTATAAAAAATAACTTAGAATATCAATTATTTTTAATAAAATTAGATAATAGTATCAAATTTGTTTGGTTCTAATTGACTTTTATTGTATATTTGTAAACGAATAAATAACCTAAAATATCAAGGTATGGATAAAGACAATGTAAAAGCAGTGATTTACGCCAGAGTTAGCACTAACAGCCAAGACTATGAGCGTCAATTATTCGACCTTCGGGAATATGCAGGTCGTATGGGTTACGAGGTAGTTATGGAATTTGCAGAGAAAATCTCCGGTGCGAAAAAAGTCACAGAGCGTGAAGCACTGACAGAATTACTTTCTTTTGTCGAGGCTTACCATATTGATAAGATTCTTATTTATGAGTGCAGCCGTTTATCTCGTAGGGTGGCAGATTTCATCAACATCGTGGATAGATTGAACGAGTTACACATTTCTTTATATATACACCAAAACGGCCTTGAAACCTTACAGGCAGATGGTAAGGTAAACCCTATTGCACAACTTGTAATAGGTATGTTGGCCCAGTTCAATAGCATGGAGCGGAGCCTCATCCGTAGCCGTATGGAGAGCGGCTATAACAACTTCAGAAACAAAGGTGGTGTGGTTGGTCGCAAGGTTGGTTTTCGAAAATCTGATGATGCCATGAGAGAAGAATATAAAGAGGAAAGTCGTTTACTTCGGAAGGGACTTTCACTTCGAAACGTTCAGAAAATTACCGGTACATCGATTAACACCCTGCGGAAAATTAATAAAATTTCACAGAACTGTTAAAAAATATTTTGATAATTGATGGCCTTGAATTATATTTGCAAATGAGGAAATAAAGATTATTCCAATCGGTCTTTGAAATAGTGAAAACAGAACTTGAAGAAACGCAGGGTAGTCCTGTTTCAGACAGAGAATAAAAGAATAAAGCAAAAGAAACATGGATTAGAAAATAATAAAAAAAAAGGGCTTTAAGCGGTTGTCCCTTTGTCGTACAAAAGACTTACTCACTCGGAAGGAGTGGTTCAGTAAGAGACTGCAAACAACGGAATAAAAAGGTTATGTTAGTGTTTAATGGTAACATTGGAACTATGCAAGAAGATATTAAACAGCGGTAAACGCAAATATTCAGACACCGAAATAAAGGAAATAAGAAAGTTTTTATACAGCATGGCAGAAATGCAAATAGAGATTGAAAAAGAGAATATATTGAATAAAACAATAGGAGGAAAGGAATATGGAGAACGTAATACTATATTGTAGAGTTAGCACAGATGAACAAGCAGATGGTTGTTCGTTGGATATGCAGGAAAGGTATTTGAGGAAGTATTGTACTTTGAATGAATATAATATCATCGGCATTTATAAAGAGGACTATTCTGCAAAGCATTATGATATGAGACGGCCAGAGATGTCAAAGCTATACAACTATTGTAAAAAGCACAAAAAAGGGGTGGATAAGATTTTATTCTTACGATGGGATAGATATTCAAGGAATGTGGAATTCGCATTTGCCTACAAGAGAAAATTTTATGATGATTTAGGAATTGAAATAAATGCGATAGAGAACCCTATTGATTTCACGGCTACGGAATGGTCAACTATGCTTTCAATTTATTGTGGCGTTGCTCATACCGAAGATGAAAAGATAAGTAAACGTACTAAAGATGGTATTCATGGCTCACAACTAAAAGGGAAGTGCACTAACAAGGCTCCAAGAGGGTATAAAAACCATAGAATATCAAAGCACGAAACTTTTGTTGTTGTTGACAAAGATGTTGCACCATTGATTGAAAAAATTTTCAATGAGGTTGCAAAGGGTATAGAAGCACCATGCTGTATACGGAGAAGGCTTTGTCCCAATATCGCTGAAAGTTCTTTCCTTGATATGCTAAGAAATCCTTTTTATATAGGAAAAATCAAAGTTTCCGCATATCGTGGTGACCCGGAACAAATAGTTGAAGGACTGCACGAAGCAATTATTAGTGAAGAAGTTTTCTATCGGGTTCAAGATATTTTGGATGGAAAGAAAAAGAACACTCCAAAATTAACTAAGGCAATTAATCCCGATTTATTTTTAAGAAAGTTTCTTGTATGCCCAATTTGTGGCCATGCACTGACAGGAAGTGAGAGTAAGGGCAATGGTGGGAAATATGCTTATTATCATTGTTGCCAAGATGGTAAACACTTACGCAAACGTGCAGATGAAGTAAACGAAGGTTTTGCTCGCTATATTTCATGCCTAACTCCTAATGACGAAGTCTTGACTCTTTACAAAGAGGTGCTAACAGACGTTCGGAACGAGCAAAGCAAAGAAACTAAGAATAAGGTTGAGGACTTACAGACGGAGGTTAGGCGTGTGGAAGATATGCTAAATGTCCTTGACGATAAACTAATGAACGGTAAAATATCAGATGCTGATTACAATCGTATATCCCAACGTTACGGAAAACAGATAAACGAACTGAAACAGCAGATTGAAATCATGACGAACCCGAACAGAGCCAATATCGAACCAAAGTTAAGTTACTCTATTTGTCTGTTAGACAATATGGAAGGGTTCTTTAGAGATGCTCCTGTCGAAACTAAAATTAAGTTACTTGGTTCGATATTTCCTGAAAAAATTGAGTTTGATGGAAAAAATTATCGAACCAACAACTACAATAAAGTGCTTGACCTCATCTTTCAGCAAACCAAGGAGTTACGAGAACCAAAAAAAGTTAACGGGGAAAGATTTTCGTCTTTCCCCGCTTCAGTACCCAGACCCGGGGTCGAACCGGGATGGGTTGCCCCACTGGTGTTTGAGACCAGCGCGTCTACCGATTCCGC
>AUXO013356993.1_pt1 | contig 40252 bp, 61 predicted proteins | sample 768731 | NCBI WGS metagenome assembly AUXO01 (sample SAMN02715735, study PRJNA202380) | gut metagenome | biome: sheep rumen | host: Ovis aries | place: New Zealand: Palmerston North | reverse complement strand
ATCCATCCATCCCCAATTTTGAGGTAAAAGGAGGATTATTATTATGAAAGACATTAGCATTAAGAATGTTAGTACAGCAACAGTTGTAATAACATTGCCTGATTTGCACTTCCGCCGCGAATTAACTCCTGGCAGAAGCGCTACGATACCTGAAGAGATTTATAATGAACTACGATTTGATCCTGGCACCGCAGGACTATTAGATGATCATTATTTAGTTATTAGCGGCATTGACGATGAAGGTGTAAAGATTACAACAGATGCAGTTGATAGCACCGAAATTAGTCGCATGTTTGATGAGCAAGATATAACTGCTTTTGCTAAATTTATTCCTAACGCCGCTCAGGCTGAACGTGATACTGTAATTCGTCTTGCTATTGATAAGGGCGTAACTGCTCCTGCATTTGTAAGCCTTATTAAAAAGTATTGCGGTACAGATATTATTCAGGCAATTAATTTTAAGCATCTTGCTGAGGAGTAATAATGGCTACTTCTTTTTTGAAAGTGTATGATGCCTTTTTGGCTCGTATTACTGCTGATGAATGGACATTGGAAGAAGAGTTAGCCATTGTTGAGCGGGATTGGCAAGAGCTTTTGAAAATGGCCATCTTCAGATTTAAATATCCAAGGGTTGGGCTTGAAGTAGAAGAAGTAACAGTTGATGATAATAATCCGCCAACCTTGGCTTCTGAGACAATTAGTGCCTATGAATTTGTAAATGATTTAACAAATGATGAAATTTAGCTCTTAGCTTTATATATGAAACATGAATGGGTAAAACGTTGTATTGCTAGTTGGGAAAATATTAGATAGCTTTATGCTGATAAAGATTTTAGCCAGGCAAATCATTTAGCAAAGCTAAACGATTTGCAAGAGGCTGTCGCTTTAGAAGTGCATAAGGCAGAAGGAATATATGATCGTTCACGAGAAAAGCGTCCAGCAAATTTGTTTAAAAAGTTGGCAGGTAAGAAGAATGTCGTATGATGTCACTTTTGATGGATATAAGAATAAATTAAAAGGACGTTTATATGGATTACTCTGTGAAAAAGAAAAAGACGGAGAATGGGAAAAATTCTTAGATGCAATTATTATTGAAATAATGGGCATGAAAGGTGACTCTATTAATTGGTGGCCTTTAATAGGAAAATTACATTCTCTACGTTTCTTATCATATGAGTATTTTAGAAAGACAATTTTTGAATGTATGAATTTAATTGGTGGACTAGAGGTGCCAAATGAGTTATCTTAATAATGTATATTATTAGAGATTGAATCATATGGGTGAAACAACTGGCGAGCGCATCCGTAGCGGAGGAATTAGATCTTTTGAAAAATGGATGGCTGAATCGCCTCATACTGTTCAAAATTTATCTGTTGAACGAGGCATATATTTTCCTGGACTAATCCTAACTAGTAAAGATAAAGAATACGAAAAAATCATGTTTTTAAATGTAAGCAATAATATCCCAATAAAAGTAGGAGATATTATGACTTGGCCATTAGAAGATGGTACAAATGAAAAATGGTTATTAATTCAAGAAGAAAAAAAGGTAAATGGGACTTACAGAACATTTTGGATAATTCGTTGTAATTATTTTATTAAATGGATTGATGGACTAGGGCATATATAGAAATCATGGGCATATGCAGTAAGTTCAGTGGATTCTAAGGTAAAAGGTAATTTTAGAACGTGGAATAATTTAATAACTCCACAACCAAATAAATATATGGAGATTATTTTACCACGATATAATATTAATAGATCTACAAACTTCCTTATAGAAGATGAATCTTGGCTATTAGTAGAGTACGATTATACCAGCGTTCCTGGAGTAATATATTTATCATTAACTGAAAATAAAGTTAATACTGAATATGATAAACCAGATATAGATTTGGCTGACACAGATAAATTAGCTGTTTATAAATTAGCCGTGCCTGCCGAGCATGAAACATTTAAGGTAAATGAACCAATCATTCCTACTTGTACATTGCTCAAATCTGGGCAATTAATAAATCTAGAATTGACTTATACCTCTACTGATACTAAAAAGGCAAAAGTGATTGATGGCGTTTTAACAGCTATCGCGCCAGGAGAAGTTACTTTAATAGTATCTACAAAAGAATTTCCTCACATTCAGCAAGAATGTGTTATTGAAATAATTAATAATGATGAATTTGTAGAATCTGCTTATATTGAAGGCCCAGACTGGATTCGTCTTGGAAGGGTCGCAGAATATAAATTAATAATTACACCTGAACCAAATGAACCTACAATTGTTTTCTCTATAGATCCATTGGTTGAATAGAAATAGAATTATGATGGAGAAAAGGTGCATTATTTCTCAATCAATAATTTAATTAGTGGCGAATAGACTAAGAATAATTTATATGTAGTAACAGCAAACGAAACAAATACATTAGGAAGTTGTAAACTTTTAGCAACATATAACGGACATACTTATGAAAAAGAAATAACAATTAAACCATTATGGTGAGGTGATTTTAAATGGGAACGAATAAAGAGCCAACTTAGCGGCATTTCTCGGTTATGGGAGAAAATACATTTAAAATTGCCAATAAAATTCTAGAAGATCAAACTATTTGTAGATTATTAAAATATCAAGTAAGAGATCCTCTGGATAAAAATAAGTATGCTGAGGTTGATGGAACTGATTTAATTAATAAACAAATTTTAATCGTGCCTAAAATATATGATGACAGTATTGAAAAGATGTCATATTTAGTTATTATTTTTAACGATTATGTTGTAAATTAGTTAAACCCAGAGTTTAAAACTTCTACTATTAGATTCGATATTGCTTGTCCGTATGATGAATGGTTACTGGATGCATAGACTTTACGCCCGTATTTAATAATGCAACGAATTGATGATTTATTCAATGAAAGTAAGTTGGCTGGAATTGGAACTTTACAATTTTGGCGGGCTGACCCATTGGTTCTATCTCCGCAAATTGGCGGTTACTCTATGAGGTATAGAATAGATGAATTTAACTGATGACGATACCTTACGATTTTAGTTTGGTATACCAGTCTTTCTTGAAGATGTATGTGCTATTTACCCGGCAACATTAAGAGAGATCGCAGAAGTTGGTTATAGCAATTTCCAAAAGTATCTTGGATTATTAACTATGGAAAAACCTGCTAAATTTGATAACATGGATAAAGAACTCGGACAAATGTTTCGTGATATGACAGATTTTTAGTATTTTTTAAGTTTAACACTCTTAGATCCTACTTTAATCTCTACTATTTAGCAAGCTTTTAAATTTTTTATCCATGAAGATATAATTTTTTTAATGGAGCCGCCGCAAATTATGGTTGGCCCCAAAGAAGAAAAACACATAATTGATGAACATAATTTCTATGATTTTTAGAGAATTTTAAAGCGGATGTATTTCATAGAGCAAGATGGCGAAGAAATTATTATTGAGGAGAGCGATGATCCAAAAGTGCGGCAATTAAAAATGAAAATGAAGGAGAATCGTGAAAAAGTTAGGCGCGCCAAAGCTAATAAAGCAGCTCGTGAAAAAAGTGATTTAAAATTTTCTGATTTGATTGGAAGTGTGACTTTAAACAACTGTAATCTAAATATGAAAAATATTTAGGATATTACTTATTATGCTTTTCATGATTAGCTTAAGCGCATGGGTTGGCGTGATGCATTTAATATTAATCATTAGGCTGCTTTAGCCGGGGCTAAGATGAAAAAAGATGAATTAAAACATTGGATACGAACTATATCTAATGATAAATAAAAAGGGGGTAACTCTTATGGCTGTAAATATTTTTGATAAATATGGTATAAAAGAGGTTGCCAATGTATATTTTGAGGCTCTAGACGATGATGAAGCCGCTGGTGTATACAAGGGCGATATCGTACTATTCTTGGATACTCTAAAAGTTTCTACCATAGAGACTACTGCTGAAAATACCGCGGCACAAGGTGGCTGGGGCAATCCTAAATTAATTCAGTGGGACTATGGCAAGGAAATCAATATTACTCTAGAGGACGCTTTAATGTCTCTAGAATCTTTACGTTTCATGCTTGGTGGCGCCATTAAGCGCCCTGGCGCTGACAGCAATAAAATTTATGTACGGCATACTGAGGAAGTCGTATGTGGCTCTAATGGTGAAGTACGTCTCCCTGAAGACCACTTAACGGGTCAAATTCTTCATCCAGTAGCAACTTATGAACATCCTATTCGTCTTATTAACCTAACTACTGGTGCTCGTACTCAATTAGTAGCGGAGTCTAAGGGAGCGACTATTGCTTTAACTGGAGAAAAACCAATTACATTTAAAAATCCTTCTATGATTAGTGGTAAAGACCATGAGCAAGTTACCGCTGCTAATGACCACATTCGTATTTTCTGGGAGGAAGAGATTTCTACGGAAGCAGGGAAAGAACTTGGAAGCAACAGCGGAGTTGTAGAAAATGCAGTCGAAGTTACTATTTCTCCTAGTACTTTCCCAGGCACTTATCGTGTAATTGGTGATACATTCATACGTTCTGAAAAGACTGGTAAGAATGAAGCATTCCAGTTTATTATTAATAAAGCTAAGGTAGCTTCTGAGGTTACTCTAACTCTAGAAGCTGAAGGCGATCCTACCACTTTTGAGATGACTCTAAATGTATTACGCTCTACTAATGATGCTGGTAAGGACGAGATGATGAAGCTTGTTCGTTATACTATTACAAAGGCGAGCAGCGGAATCGCTGATAATGACTATGGTTCCATACCTGGTGGATCTTAATTTAATAATTTTAATGAGGGCATATGAAAATATGCCCTCTTTTTTTTATAGGTGATTTTATGATTGATCAATATTTTGGTATAAAAGAATTATCAGAAGTTACCTTACGTGCACAAAGTCAAATGCAATTTGGCTAGCGTGTATTGGAGATTGGTGAGCCAGTTTTATATTTTGAAAATGTAAGTATGGCAGTTTTAAATGAAGGAAACCGTCCGATAATGGCTCGTGGTGGCTGGGCAAATATGCCACATGTAATTTGGGATAGTAGATCAGAAGTAACCTTCACTCTTTCTGAAGGCGTCATGTCTTCAGTTGGTATGGGTATATTACTTGGTACTAATATATTAACTGAGAAAGAGGAAGAAGAAGTTTTAATTAACAAGAGAATTGGGCCGCAAGAAGCAGAAGAATGCCCATGGAATAACCTTTAGTTAAATAATAATGAACCTTATCCAGTTGGTTTTATTATCCCAGAAATTCCAATTCCATATCCAAAGAAAAAAACATTCATATTTGAATATACAAGAGATACAATTTAGAAAAAGGTATACGGTAAAATTTTTACACGTAATACTGATTTTGGACCACAATATTTTCTTGGTATTTATGAAGATAAAAACTGTAGTGTTCCGGTGAAAGAAGGCACAACTTATTTGGTAGACTACTACTATAAATATGAGGACAAAGCGCTAACTTATAGTTTACAGAAAGAGCGCTTTAATGGATTATTTTCTTTAGAAGGAAAATTCTATTCTAAAGATGAGAATGAGGGTAAAAATTATACAAATATAATTTATATGCCTCGTGTACGAGTTGTAAGTGATATAAATTTACACTTGGGAGAAAGGGCGAATCCTACAGTTGGAGTATTTAATATTATTGGTCTACCTGAAACTACTGCAACTGGAAAAAATGGATTAATTGTAGATATAAGACGTTTGAACACAGACGTTGATGAAGAAATAATTTAAGGCCGCTCCTAATTGGAGCGGCCTATTTTTGTTTATGCGGAAAAGGAGATGAGGGGTATGGCGGATACAGTTGTATCAGTTGGTGTTAAATTTGAAGCTTTGTAGAGTTCGATTAATAATTTGAAATCTATATTGGCAAATTTAGAGCCGAAAAGTGGAGGATATAAAAATTTTTCTAAGGTAATAAATGGAATTATCAGTGATTTTTAGTCATTACAGGTAGCGATGAGCAAGCCCTTTATAGATTAGAAGCAATTTGATAATGTTGATCGTCGTATAGACTTATTAACTGATAAAGTTAATGGTCTGTAGTTAAAGGCGACAGATTTAAATTTTAAAGATTTAAAGCTGAATGATTCTGAATTAGCGAAATATAAAGAATTGGCTGCCGCCATTGATGGCGCAAAAACTGCTATTAAAGATTTAAAAGATGAAGAACAAAAAGCTTTTAGGCGCAATAATGCGAGTTCATTGGAAAAATTCTTGCCTAATGCAGAGAATATGTCTTTAGACAAAATTATTAGTTAGTTAACTAAAGACGAGCAGACTATAGGGAAAAAAGTTAAATCAATGAATGAATAGCTTGCTACCATAGGCCAAAATTAGAATAAGCGTAGTTTAGCTGAAACATTGTCTACTGAGTCTTTAAAGACAGCTATGGGAGACTTATATAAAACAGTTGGTACGTAGACAGAGTAGGCTTATGTTAGAGGTGGCAGAGATAATCTTGTAAAATTTTTATCTGAATAGTTTGGATTAAGTGGCCCCGAATGGGATGACTTAATAGCAAAAATTAATGATAAGAAAAACTCAATAAAAGTTATTTAGAAAGAGATTAATAGCTTTTTTACAAATTTTACTTCTAATCAAAAAAATAGTCAGTTTGAAGCCTGGGGAAATGCAATTAATAGGACTCTCGCTAAATTTGATGATGGCAGTATTACTAACGTTGAAGATGCAAAAAAGAGACTATTAGAATTACAATCAACATTAACTGAACTATAGAATTTAAAAGCTAACGCAGCTTCTACTAGAACAAGGGTAGAAGGTATCGGAAAAGAAGGTACTGTCGAAAAAAGTGCTGTGGACAGCGCGACTGCTGCATTAGAAAAATATTATCAAGAGTTAGTTAAAATTCGTTAGGGACATATTCAAACTAATACTACTCAACTTACGAGTCAATTATAGCAGTTAAAAGATGCTGCTGCGAACGCGAATGTTGAATTTTTAAAATTAGAGCGGACTAATCGTACATTAAGTTCTATGAAAATGACTGTCTCTAACTTTTTAGGGTTTACATAGGTTTTAAATTTAGTCAGACGGGCAGTCAGAGAAGCAGCTAATCATATTAAAGAATTAGATAATGTTATGAATAGCATAGCTATTGTTACAAATATGACTACTGCTGACTTATGGGCTTAGGTAGATGTCTATACATAGATTGCACAAAAATTTGGTGTAACGATTTAGGGTGCATATGAAGTTTCTAAAATTTATTATCAGCAAGGTCTATAGACAAATGATGTTTTAAATTTAACTAATGAAACATTAAAGTTGGCAAAAATTTCTGGTTTAGATTATGCAACAACAACAGACTATATGACCACAGCTCTTCGTGGTTTTAAAATGGAAATGTCTGATGCCGCGCATGTAGTTGATGTATATAGTAACTTGGCTTCACATACTGCTGTTAACCAGCAAGAGCTTGCAGAAGCAATGACAAGAACAGCTTCTTCTCTTGAATCAGTTGGAACAAGTTTTGAAGAAGCCTCTTCTATGATTGCTACGATTGTAGCTGTTACTCGTGAAACTGCAAATAATATTGGTAGTGCTCTAAAATCAATTGCATCACGTTATGGTGAATTAACTAAAGACCCAATGAAGTTAATTGATGAAGAGGGCGAAGCTGTAAGCTTCAATAAAGTAGATGAAGCTTTACAATCTGTAGGCATTTCATTGTAGGATTCTGACCATTAGTTTAGAAAGTTCACTGACGTTGTTAGAGAATTGGCGAAAGCTTGGGATACTCTAGATTCAACTCAACAGCGTTATATCGCAACACAATTTGCAGGAAATAGACAGCAATCTCGTTTCTTAGCCTTAGTTAGCAACTCAGAATTATTTGAAGAGAACCTAGAATATGCAAATGCAAGTGAAAATGTTGGTACATTATAGGCTATTGAGAGCTTAGATACAGTTAGCGCTAAATTAAATCAGGTTTAGGTTGCGTATCAACAATTTTATACTACTATTGGCGCAGAATCAGCTTGGAAAACTGTGCTAGATAATGTAACTTCTATTATTAATACTTTAAATTCTCTACCTAAAGTATTTGGGAAAATACCTACTGGAGCAATTGTAGTTATTTATGATATTATTACATTAGTTAAATCTATTGCATTAAGAGGCTTAACTAATATCACAAAAATAATGGTTGATACAATTACTCAGACGGCATTAGCGGCTAAAGAGAAGGCAGCCTAGACTGGCGGAAGCGCGGCAGATGAGGCGACACGTGAGGTAAATGCTCGTTCTTCAGCTATGGAAGCGGCCGGTCAGACTTTCTGGGGTAAATTTTTCCATCCTCTTTCAGAAATGAAAAATAGAATGAAAGCTGAATGGAATGACATACAAACATTCGGAAAAGAATATAATAATGCAAAGAACTAGTCCCCAGTAACTGAAAATAAAAAAGAGGAAGAAAGGGCTCAGGGAGAGTCTGCAAATGCTGCAGAGAATGCAAATGAACGTGTTGCAAAAGCGGAGCAAGACGCTGGAACAGCAGTAGCAGAAACTAATAAAACGATAGAAACGTAGAGTGAGGTTCTTTCTTCTGTTGGCTCAGCCGCTGAGACAACTACTCAATAGGTAATAAAAGGTGAACAAGAAAAACAAGAAGCGATTCAAAAAACTGCTGAGGTTGCTCAATAGTCTAATCCTAATGGAAATACAGCTTACAATCCGCCCTTAACCTTTGAGTCACCAAAAGAACAACAAGAAAGAAGGAGTCAAGAACTAGTGGCGACTCAACAGAGAGAAGCAAAGCAGGAGGCTATAAAAGAAAAATATATTAAGGATAATAATTTATATCCGTTACTTACAGCGCCGTCTGCGACACCTTTTTCTGCATTAACGTCTAATCCCGAAGCTATGAAATGGCTATTAGCTTCTGAATATAATCCTATTCAAGATCCAAAACAGATTTAGGAAATGTTTGGTAAGATGGATAAAAGTATGCCAGGCTTTTTCTTTGGCACTGGTTTGTCTGGTAGTACGGCTACACCACTTGCAGGAAAAACCGATGCGTATGATATTTACTAGAGATGGCACGACTTTGCCGCAAAAATGACAGATCCAAAAATATTAAAGAGCTTTGACGAACTTGGTTTGTTTAGCCAAACAGAATAGTTCCTCGGACGAATGAGGGCTAAATATTCTGATGCAAAATATCCTCAATACCCTAACCCGGAGACAATACCAAAGTATTAGGAGGAGTAGAGAAAATTTTAGGATGAAATAGAGCCACAATTTAGACGATTTTTATCTGATAACGGGTTAAAAAATGATTTTCCATTAAATGGTGGTTTAAGCGAGCTTGTTAAAAATATTTATGCTTTTTAGCAAGCACTCCAATATATTTCACAATAGCAGCCATAGACTCCATCGCCTGCTTCTACTCCTACTCCTACTCAAGCTACTTAGGTACAGCAAACCGCTGAAGAAAATGCTGCACAAGGCAAGAGTAACTTAGCTGAGGCAAATAAAGAAGTAGCAAATTCCGAGTAGGAAGTAACATAGGCTGTAAATGGCACAGTCGATGCTTTGAATAAACAGGGAGAAGCTATAGAAAATGTTACTTCTGCTTCTTCACAGCAGGCACTGAATTCTCCTGCTGACGCTTAGGCGGTATGGAACGAGATTGGGCCAACAACTCTTTTGAATATACAAGACTTGTAGACAGCTTTAGAGTTATTAAAAGAATAGAGCAATGTAGATATTAAAATTAGTAATAGCTCTTTAAATGCTGAAGAACTAGAAAAAGTTAAAGAAAAGATAGCTCAGATTCTAGCGTAGAGCGAGCAGTTAAATAATTAGAAAATTATAATAACAATTGATTCTAAAGCGGTTGAATAGGTTGAACAATAGGCAAAATAGGCTAATGAAGAGTTACAAAAAATGGAAGATACTAGTTAGTAGGCAATGGCGGCAACTAGCTAGACAGGAAATTAGCAGATATTAAATAATCAATATCCTAATTAGGCTGCCGCGCGTGAAGCGGCGCTTGCTAGTGCAGAAGCATCTTTAAATAAGCTACATGCAGATGATGCAGCAGGTAATGGTCCTGCTACAGCAGAAGAACGCATGCAATAGTTGCTAGCAATTGTTAATTAGATTAAAGCGATTGCTCCTGGGATGCTAAAGCCTGGGATCGACACTATGCAAGATGTTGATAAATTAGAAGAAACTCTAACTAAGATTATTAGTATATCAAAAACTAACGGTTCGGAAACTAAATTTATCTGGAGCGACTTAACAGTAACTAGGAATCAGTTAGATGAATTGGGTTATTCTTATGATGCTGCTAGCGGGAAAATTTAGGCTTTAAATTTTGCAAATTAGCAATATCAAATTACACAAGAATAGCTCCAATATTTAATCTAGAATCATATATCATCAGAATAGGCAATCCCAGCATTATTATAGGCACATGAGCAGGGTGTATTAAAACTAACATAGGCTGAAAAGGAACGTCTTGAAACACTTATGGCCTTAAATGCAGAATAGGAGCGTTTAAGCAAGGGAGCGCCTGCAGGCGGCGCACCTGTAGGTGATGCTAATGGAGGCAATGAAAAGGCAGGATGGTGGGCTGCTCTTCGTGGTGCTGCAAAAGGTGGGCGACTCGCTTCTTACGGTAGCGCTGCACGTATGGCCGGAAATTTCTTAGGATCTATACAGGACACATCCACAAGAGCAGGTCAATAGGCTAGCGGATTTTTTTAGGGAGCTGGCGCTATAGCTTCTATTGCTATGAATCCATATAATCCAGTAAACTGGATAATGGGTATATAGTCACTCTGGAGTGCAGTAGAAACTTTTAATGAAAGTGCAAAAGAAGAAGCGGAGCGCTTAAAGAAAGAAGCCGAAGAAGCACGAACTGCCGCAAAAACTGCAGCAACTGAAGTTAGAAGTTTAGAAGAAGGATAGAAAAAAATAAAGAAGTTAGCTGAATCACGTTATGACTCAGAAGAAGCTGCGCAAGAATACTAGGATACGGTTGACTCATTAGTAGATCAATTTCCATAGCTAATTGCCGGGTATGATGCAATGAATAATGCTGTTATAACCGAAACTTCTCTTACTTTAGCGTTAAGCGAGGCTAGACGTGAATCAGCGGAGGCAACTTATGATGCTTTATAGGCTGAACGAAAGGCGGCAGATAAACGAGCTGAATCAGCTGAAAAAGAAATTATTGCTGCTAATGAATTAAGCCCTTATTCTGGTACGAATGACCAGCTTGCTGAGTTTGACTATGAACTTAGTAATTCATTAGCCAGGTATCTTGATTCTTCTAATGATTTAAAGGGAGCTTTATAGCAGTTAACTATAGAGAGACAAGGCAATGAAGATGTATCATGGAGCGATTTAATAAATCAGTTAGAGCCTGAGAATATAGCATAGGTAAATAATTTAAAGGAAAACGTCGCTCTTTTAATGGGGCTAGCAAGTGGCAGTGAAATTAGCAATGATTGGTTTAACTCTTTCATGGATTTATACTTGAGTCAAAAGGATGATACGAGTGCATTTAGTTCTCGCGCAGGAATTTTTGATATATTGTTTATGACTGATAAATAGTAGGATGAGTCACAATTAAATGATGTTATAAAGAACTTTAATAAGGCTAAATAGGAAAAAAAATATTCGGATTTAATTGATTATGGTAATCAACTTATTACGTTAATTCAAACTACTGAAGCTAGAGACCAAAACGAACAAGAGTGGCGTACTAATATTATTGGTGAAGTATAGTCAATATTAGAAGATGCTATTACATATCAAAAAGAATCTGGAACTGCAGCTTCATTAACATAGGCTGAATTAGTTGCATGGCAACGTAAAAATATTAATTCTAAAACTTATGTTAAAGATAATGATGTCACAGCATTTACAGATCTAGCGGCAATAGACTTATAGTAGTAGGCACAAGCAAGTACAAAATCAGTTTCTGATTTAGAAGCAGATTGGCTTGCATAGCCACCAGCGATTTTAACTACTATACAAGAATTTTATGAAAAATTAGAAATAATAGATGCTGAAACAGGGAAACGTGCAAATATATTATTTGATCAATATTATAATGATATGCAGCATTGGACCGGTACAGATTTGATTAGTAGATTTGGTCTTGACGAAGACGAAGATAAAGAAATCATTGAGTTATTGAGAAAGCGTTATACGGAATCTTCAACTACTTTTATTAATAATATAAATAAAAAAATAAATGACCTTGATTTTATAACCAATAAAGATGAGTATTTATTAACAACTATCGAAAAAGGCGGCTAGTAGATATCAGGTATATAGTACGATCTATATATTAGTGCTATAAATCAAGCACAAAAATTTGCTTAGCGCGGTTTAACTGCTACTGCTAATTCATACTTAGGTTAGACTTTATCATTATTAGGATGGATTGAAGAACATATTACTGATCCTGAACAATAGAATCAAATTTATGATATTTTAGTAAAAAATGAAGCTTTTACAAGCAAAGAAGGCTGGGCTAAGGCTGCACAGGCTTTAACAGATGCCGGTTTTGATGATACAGGTTTAATTGAACAAGTGACGGCAGCTGGTAAAACATTTTTAACAAATGTTTCTTTAAGTTTGCAAGCGGCTACATCTAGCTTATTTGAATCGCTAGAAGATTAGAGTAAAAATCTATCTAAAGCATTTTCTGGGATGTCTGTTAAAGAAGCTAATGATTTTCTAGACACATTAAAAAATTATAATATAAATACGTTTAGCTGGTCTGATCTTGAATTAAATAGTAGTGGGAAATTAGCATTAAAATCGAGTAGCGTTAGTGGCTATAGAAATGCAGTATAGACATGGGTTGATAAATAGTTAGAATAGGCAGCAACTGCTAGAGATGATGTATATAGACAACTTTTTGACATTGATAATAGGGGTAATATTACTGGAAATATATCAGATAGAGCTTCTGAATTGATTCGACAAACATTGGGTACAGAACTTGAAACAATTCCAGAGAATAATAAATAGTATATTGAATCATTAATTGAATATGGATTTTTAAGTGTTGATGATAAAGGTAAAGTATAGATAGCTAAAGAATATAATAAAAATAACAATGTAGCAGAGTCAATTAAGGAGTTCAGAACTGCAACTGATAAATCATATAATGTCCTAGCTCAGGGCGCTCAAACAATTGTGGATATGGTTACTTATTCTGCAGAATGGGCGCAGGGTATTTATACTTCATTGTTTAGAAACTTCGGTGAAGGCGCAAATAAAGATTAGCTGTTGTTACAAGCTTTAACTGGCACTCTTAGTTCAACTGACTATGATAAACTTACTGATTTTGATAAGGCAGGTATTAAAAATGCGGCTAGCGCTGCAGAACAAGCGGTTTAGGATTTTATTTCTAAACGCGGCCAAAATATGCATGTGAGTGATTACGCCGCGGCACCACAATATATAAAGAAAAACTTAAAGTCGGCATTAGATAATTTAGGGAAAAGCTATGACAATTTTGAATTATATGTATTAAATTTAACAAAAGATTATACTTCAGAAATTCAAACTATCGTTAATAACTAGGTTTCTGCAATAAACTCTTTATATGAGGTAGGCAATTAGGGTCTTTATGCTATTAATGGAAAAACTGCGATTTCAGCTGATGAAGCTGGTAAGTTAGCATCATTTTTAGGCTATAAGGGCGATGGAACTTTAAGAGAATATTTAGCTGCTCAAGGTTTAGTTTATAATTCTTTAACAAATGAGTTCGATATAACATCTGGTTTTATTACTGATGTTGTAATTCCTGCTTATTAGAAAATTGCTGAAACTGCTAGTAATGAGCAAGAGAAGGAGCAAGCCCAAGCTTAGATTGATAAATATACTAATTTAATGAAAAAAAATGGACAATCAGCTATCGCTACATTAATTAAAAATCGCAAAAATGTTTCTGAAGAAGATATATCAAATGTTGCTAATGCTTTTGAAGGATTAGACTATAATCAAGTTTCAAGTGTTGTCCATGATGGCGTTCTCAATATCGGAGAATTGATAAGTTTATTTTCACAAATTGATAAGCAAACAGCTAAAGAACTCTATACTGCCTATGGGGCAGATCTGGATGAAAGTTTAGGTTTTTTAAATAAAGCGGTTGGCTATGTAGCTAATGGAACGACTAATTAGAGTGAAATTGCAGCTTTTACTAGTGAATATTTAGACGTTGTAGGAGAAGTGCTCGAAGCAGGGAATTGGGTCTATGATAGCGTATTAAAAACTACGACGTTAAGCGGTGATGCTGCATAGAGATACATTTAGGCAAAGCGGGCTAAATTAACAAAAGAGTATGGTGAAGGAAACAAATAGTTTATTGATGAATATTTAAAGAATAATATCATAAGTTAGATGGTTGATACTGGTACTTTAGTTAATGTTGCCACTGGCAAGAGCACTCCATTAGATTCTTATAAATTAGAAAAAAATTTAATGGCCGCATATAGCGCATTAGGGTATGGACCTGGCTTAGCAGCTGGTAGAGCTTCTTGGGCTAAGACAGCGTTATCAGAAGCATCAGGGACTAAACGAGTTGAGGCTTTAAAGAGCCTTTCAGAAGAATTAAGTTTACAAATTACTCCCGAACAATACCAGTAGGTATATGAAGCTCGAACTTAGTCATTGATGGATCTTCAAAATAGTATACATGACATTGAAGCAGGTACTATAATAACTTCTTAGGCAAATGCTCAATTATTAGCTAAAGCTGGATATTAGATTAAAAATAATCAAGATGGTACATATCTAATAGAAACTGTTGGTGGCATGGTCGAAGCATATTATTTAATGTATTAGGAATTATCACAAGAAGCAAGTTCTACGACAGCCCAATTAAATTCAGTTTATGCAGCAATGTTAAGTGAACGAGAAAAATCATAGAGTACTGCAATTGAAGCTTTATAGAATGCTGCTAAAATGTCTTATGAACAATTAGGAACATTATTAGCTTCTATGGGTATGAAACTTGAGGATGTAGCCAAAAATTTTGAAGAGTATGGAATTAAATAGCTTGGTGCTGGGCAGATTCGTATTTATGATTTTGAGGCGTTCGCGGGCAAATTAAACTTAAGTAAGGATTCTGAAGAATATTTATCTGCTTATTCAACCTGGGTAGATTCTATGATTACTGTTAATAAAACAGTAGAAGAATAGATTCTCTCTGAAGTAGATAAAATTAAAGAGGCAAAAATTGGTGATCAAATTAATGTCACTTATTTAGTAGATGCATTTGGTGAAGAACTTCTAGAACTTTTATTCGGTGAGAATAGTATTGCTAATGGTATTTTAACAGTTACCAGCCAATTCACACGTGAGTCTATGGTTGGTTTATACCATGCGCTTAAATCCAGTGATAAAGTTAACTTTAACGAACGCGATTTGGCTAAATTTAAAGATGATTTTTAGACTAATTTTATTAACAAATTATCTGAAGGTATTAATAAGGCTTTAGCAGGAACGTTAACAAATGTTGAAATGCAAGAATTAATTGAAAATCATACTGGTATAACTTCAGATTATTTTATTAAAACTGAATAGGGCTTAAAACTAACAATTGCTCAAGCTACAAAGTTATATTTCTAGTTAAAAGAGATTGATACTATTGCATCTAATATTGTATTAAAAGAATTAATTAAGAGTATGCAAGAAACTGATTCTAATTATAAGACAATGGAATCTACTTTAAGAAGAATCGCTGAGTTACATGAATTAATTAATGCTGCAGATAGTGAAAAAAATAGTGCTAAAAAAGAATAGTATGAAGAAGAATTGAATCTTGCGTTAGAAATTCAACGTGTACGCGCAACTACTCGTGATGATGAATCTTGGGATTTCATGAGTCGTAAAATGCCAGAAGTATTAAATAATCCATTTAATGCTCTCAAGAGCGTTGGCGCAATGATGACGAATTTCAGAAATTCTTGGAAAGAAACAACACAATATTTTGATTTAAATAGCGGACGATGGACTAAGAGTAAGGGCATGATGGGCTTTGATTAGTTCTATAGTATGGCTAACATGATGAATGAACTAGCTCTTAAGACTGGAAATAAATTAGTATTAGCAGGCCATACATTAGACGGTGGCGCCTAGGAATTTGCTAAATTAGTCACTTCTACATATAAGACTTTGGGCATGTTAGAAGATGGCTCAGCTGTAGTTAATTTAGGTGCAATTGGATTAAATTTTGAAACTGGCGCGGATCAAATGCGGCTGGGAATTGAAAATGGTCTTCAAGAGGCAGCAAAGGGTCAAGTACAGATGCTTGATGGAATGATCCAAGTTGTCGAGACTATGGCCGCTATGGAAGAGCTTGGTCAGATTGCTGGCGAAGATATAATGTTGCAATTACCGACAATTGATTTCGATGCCGAAGAAAATCAAGATACTTTAGCCAAGATGAATGAATGGCGTCTAAAATATGTACAAAAATTTATTGAAGGTAGCGAAGAATACGATGAAGATGTAGCAAAAGCTGTAAATAACATTAAATATAAAAATGAAAAAGGCGCAACAATAGCATTAGCAGATATATTTAAGAAAGACATTGCAGATTGGACTGAATTAGAAAAAGCAATAATGTCAGGCTATTATAAAGCTGCTAAATCAGGTAAATTAAATGATCAAAATTAGATCTGGGAAAGTATTCAAGAAGCCTTAGCAGGTGCCGGTCTTGACGGTCAAACAATTACTTTACCTCTTGGTGAGAATGGAACCGAGATTACTTATTTTTATAAAGATGGCTTTGCTATTGAAGTTACTAGTAACGGATTTAAAGTTGGCGATAAGACTTATCCTAGTGAGAAGCAGGCAATTCAGGCTGCTATTCTAAAAAATTTAGGGCAAGTTAACTTAGATGAGGTAACAGATGATAAAACTCCAGTTACTGGCACACTAAAATTGGGCAGTCAAGGTATCAAAGTTAGTTTTGACGATAATGAGCATGTTTAGTATGAATATAATGGAGTAACTTCTAACTCTATTAATGGTTTATTAACGGAACTTTGGAAGCAGGATGAAACGAAAGGCGAGCTAACACTTGAAGAGTGGAAAATTCAATAGGAGTTTACTATTGTTCCTGAGTTCAATAAGGATATTGAATTAACAAATGCTTAGAAAGCAAATCTGGCGGGAAAGTCGGCATTAAATTTACAACAGGAGTGGGCTGATGCCGTAGAAAAAAATACAACAGTTCAATTTGAAGCTAAATATGGCTTTAAGTTAACCAACAGTAGTCAACTTACTGATGAAGCTTTAGAATAGCTATTAGCAGGGAATAAAATAACTGAAACTACAACAGATTTAACTGTTAAACTAAATTCTAATAGCTCACCTATTGCATCCGTGTTAGAAGCTGGTAAAACTACCGTCGATGTTACACTGAATGTAGCGGTAGTAGGCCCTGGTGCGGGCTTAGCTCAAGCCATGTTCGGAGGATAGACGACTTCTGAACAATAGTAGCCACAAAAACCAGCGCCAGGTAAATAGCCTCCACCAAGTTAGCAGCCACCTTCTGGCGCAATATATGATACACCAGATTCATATCGTACTACGCCAACAGTTACTACTAAGTCTGTCGGTGTTGAAGGCGCAGTTATTGTTGGCACCTTTACTACTGAAAGTATGGTGGCTAATTTTGTTTAGCCAGATGGTAGTATTTCACAAACAATAACTATCCTTGGTGTACCAGTGGCTGTCGAAGGCGGAGCTACTAGCGAAGATGTAACATTAGTATATACTGGAGAAACAACTGGCTTTACATTATATAAAGGTGGCGTGCCGGTTGCATAGTTCACGACCGAACAAATTCTAACAGCATTGAATGTAGCTGACTTAGGTGAGTATTAGGGCCATCGTCTTGTATATAATTTTTAGACAGAAGAATTTGAATTATGGAAGGGTAGTACTCGTATAACTGCTTTTTCTACAGAAGAAATTGCTTCTAAATTACTCCTTGATAAAAATGTCACGCCTCTATCAAGAAATACTGTATTACAATACAGAGGCGAGACAGAAGGCTTCCAAGTTATTGATCAAACAACTGGTTAGCCTCTTGTAATTTTGGGTACTGGCGAAGGAAAAATTGAAGAAGTTGAAGGAACTATAGTTAAAGATGCTGATGGTAATGTTCACTTTGAATTTACTGATGATACTGGTACTATATACACTGTAGATTTATCTCAATTTTCTGGTTTAGTAGGCACTGGCGCTACAATTGATCCTACAAAATGTAAAGCGAAATTTAATAGTGACACTGGCACAATAACATTTTCATATGAAGCCGGTGGCGAAACTATAAGTGAAGAAGTACCAATAACTGGTGTTAATTTAACTGGTACTGCTGCATTAACTGATGCAAAAGTTACAGAAATAAAGGCAGCTATCGCTAATGCTAAAGGGTTAACTCCAGACGAAAAATTAGCATTGTTAAATGCATTAGGTGTAGATAGTTCAGATTATACAATAGATTTAGGAACAGTGACGCCAATCGCAACGGTAGGAACTCCTGAATTTTACGGCTTATCTGAAGGTGATAGGTTCTTAGCGAGTATGACTTCTGCTAATTGGACAGAAAGTGCTGCTTAGAGTCATGTGGCAAGTAAAGTATATAGTCCGTTAAATGGCACTTTATCACATGAGCTCACTCCAGAAGCAACAGCCGCCTATCATGATATTGAAACAAAAGTTAGAAATGGACAAACTCTAACATCCACAGAAAAAAAGTTTTTAAACTATTTAACACATTCACAACGGCAAAATTCACATTATAAAAATGAAAAAGGTGAAAACGTATTCGTAAGTAAACAAGCTCAAGATTTATTAAATGCTAACGCTCTTATTGAGGAAGAATTAATGACATCTTTAATTCCAGCTTTAGCTGGCCTAACAGATATTAATTATGATAAAATTCTTTCTTTAAGTCAAGCTTTAGGAACAATTGCTATGTCTGGTATGGATATTCAAAAAATTAATTGGCAAGACATAGTTACAAATTTAAGTGCATTGTCTGGTATTAATATTGCTCCTAAAGCGCTACAAGATCTAGGTTAGCTTGCAGGCGTGATGGCTTTAATCAGCGGTGGCACCGTAAAAAACCAATTTGGTGTGGAAGTACAATCAAACGGTTTACCAGCATTGGCTACTAGTTTAGGTAATTTATCTAATATTTCTTATCCAAAAATTAGTGAAGGTTTAAATAGTATTGCCACTGCATTAAGTAAAATATCATCTGTTTTATATCCAGTTGATAATAAAGTACCTTTTAAGTCTACTTAGACTGATACCACTAATACTAAAAAATAGGAATTATAGGCACTCTTAGATGGCGACTGGAGTGAGCTTGATCCAAGTCAATTAGAATCAGCTGTTGAGGATATGAATCATATTCTAGATGAATAGGCCGCTGAGGATACATCATTCTCTGACCGTTTTTAGACAGCTACTGAGAAGTTTACAATAAATGCAAAAATGTTTAACCATATGATTCAATTAGCTAATGATGCACTTGGTTCTACTCAAATGCCACAAGGTTTAATTGATCTCAAAGGTATGATTTTACAGTTAGTTGGTATTGCTCCAGATACTGAAGAAGCAAAGCATTTAACTGATTTATTCAAAGGTAGTGTAGAAGATTTCGCTAATACGCCAATCGGACAAATTAATGCTGGCTTTAATGAGTTATAGAAGTCAATTGATAAATTATCTAGTGCAAACTTTAACGGCGGTTCTAGTGGATTAATTGACGTAAGAGGCGCTATATCATTATTAGCAAAAGCTAGTTTTGGTGCAGTAGCTAGTGGATTAAGTAGTATAAAGAGCGCTTTAGCAGGATGGAGCTTCCCACAAATACCAGCCTCTTCTGGCGGCAATACGGCTTCTTCTAATGCAAGTCAATCTGCTTAGATGCATACTGCTGTAGATGCAAAAGGAACAATTGGCCCCGCACAAGCAACTGGCACTCTAATGGGCGAACTCGGCCCTGAACTTTATGTATCAGGTGGCCGGTATCATATCGCTGGTCAAAATGGTGCAGAATTTGTTGATTTACCTGATGATGCAATTGTCTTTAATCATTTACAAACTAAGAAATTATTACAAACTGGCGTGGCTGGACGCGGAACGGCTATTACTAATGAACGTACAGCAGTAGCCTATGCAAAAGGCACTGGCCCTGCGATGGCTAGCGCAAGTGCTGTATTGGCTACATTAAAAGAATTGCGTGATGCATGGTAGCGTTTAACTGATTTACCACTAAGTTAGCTAGCTGGCATGGGCGGCGGCGGTGGTGGCGGCGGTGGCAGCCAATTCACTAAAGACCTCGAACGGTGGTTTAATATACTTTAGAGAATTGCACGCCTTGAAAAACTTATTACGCACGAAGAACAATTATAGTCAAAATTAGAGAATGATCGTTTAATTCATGGAAATTAGATATATGCTAGTTAGCAGCGAGAGGCTCAAGCGTTACAGTAGACAATCAATGAAAATCGTGAATTACTTTCTTTATAGCAAGGTCGTTATCAAGAGCGTATTGACTAGCTCATGCGAGATAATGCATTCTTCCAACGTGTATATACTATTGATTAGAATACCGGAGCTATTTAGTTAAGAAATAGAGAAAATACACCAGAAGGTGAAGCAATTACATATAATGGTAGAACTTATGATGATGCGTATGCTATTTTAGCTGAAATTGCTGGTGTTAATCCAAACACAAATGAACCATTACATAATGCTAAAGAACAACTAGCTATGCTACGCGAAGTATTTGGTGATGCATTAGTAGATTAGTATACTACTTATGATTCTTCTGGCAAGAAGATTACAAGTGATGAAGAGCGTGTACGCGCTTTCTTTGACATGGCTGATGGATTAAAAACTGAAGTAACTACTTTATAGGATACTTTAGAAGAAACCGAAAATGGTATTTTAGAGAATCAACAAAAATTATCTGAAATTCTTTAGAAATATGTAGATAACTAGTTGGCGGTGGAATAGGAGCTTACTGAGGCTATTGAATCACGTGAATAGGCTGCAATTGATGAAGCATAGAAAGAACGTGATGCATTTAGTAAGCAATAGACAGCATTAATTGATGGTTTAAGTGCATAGTTAGATAAAGAGCGTAAAATGTATGAACGGCAACAAGCCGGAGAAGATTTAAATAAAATGCGGCGTTAGCTAGCTATTTTATAGAGATCTGGCGGCTCTCAATCTCAAATTCGTTCTTTGCAAGATCAAATCAATTCTGCTTCTTAGGAAGCATATTTTACTGCACAGCAAGATCAAATTGATGCAATTAAAGAAGCCTCTGATTTATAGTTAGAGCGTATGGATACTCAAATTGAATTAATGACAGAAACATTGGAATATTAGAAAGAAAATGGATTATTCTGGCCCGAAGTTACTTAGATTATGCAGCAAAGTCCAGAAGAAATTATGAATTTTATTTAGACTTATAAGCCTAATTATCGTAGTGATTCTGAGTTGCAAATTGAAGAGAATTTACGTCAATTAAGGAATATTGTAGAGCAATGGACAACAAGGAGAGATGACCCGAATGCTCTTGACGTTAATGGCAATATTACTGAAACTCCAAATGACGTCTATTCAATGTATAGTAACTGGTATACAAATACAGCATATCGTCAATTTAGTACCGCATTGTTCTCTGAGAATTATGCTGAACGAGATAAATTAAATTAGGATGCTATTAATGCATTCTACGAAACTTGGAATAGAACAGGCGATTTACGGTCTGCACAAGACGCGGCTGCCGCGGTATTCTAGTCACATGAGGATAGATTGAGTGAGAGCGATAGGAATAATCATGCATGGTAGATTGAGTAGAGGAATAATCCTCCTGGTGGCGGAAGCAGTGGAAGCAGTGACTCTGGAGCTTCAGATAACAATGCAACTCTCAAGGTAATCGTATATGTAGATGGAGAAATAGAGTCAAGAAAAGCATATGTATATGCTGAACCTTTTATTGTCATGCCAAGGTTCTTCGGGATGCCTCGTGAAGGGTATGATGTTAGTATTACTCCATCAGAAGGCTTTACAATTTTACCTGGAGAGACAAAACAACTTACAGTTAAGTATACTAAAAATGCAACAACTTCTTATTCGACTGTTACAGAAACACCGCCTACGGATGAGTTAACTCCTCATACATTCCAGGGGCAAAAAGATAACACCATTGCATCAAAAGGAATAGGATATACTGCAACATAGAGTTATGCTAGTGGTAATAGTGATTATAGAACTCGATTAAATAATTTACTAAATCGTCTCAATTCTTCTTCAACATCGTTCGCACCAGACTTAAATAATTTAACAACAGGTATTGTTATGCAATCTTTCCTCAACTCTTTAGCGTCTTTAGATAATTTTTCTACTTCAATGGAAGTTTTGCGACAATTGCAACAAGAGGCTGGTAATTAGGTCACTAATATAGTGAACGTAAATAATCCTGTTATCAGAGATGAAGATGATATATAGAAAATTTCTGATACTATTGAATAGAAATTATTATCAATAGCTAAGAAAACTGGAGCTTACATGAACGTGCGTTAAAGGAGGAGTTAAGATGGCTATGAATACATTAATAGGGCAAGAAATTCCCTAGACCGGACCTAAACGAACTTAGGTCTGGCAAGCGACTCATTATGAGGGAGGCAATCGCCTCCCTCTAATGAACCGCTCTTTTATTAGTTTTAATTATGATAATCATTGGTGTGAAGATATGGGAGTAATCGCTACAATAGATGGAGATATGATGTCAAAATCTATTTACGGCAATTTTAATGATGTTGTAAGCGATTTAGAAGGAGTCGATGGCCAATTATATTGGAGCACGCATTTTACTAATAATACTTTATCTTTTACATTATCTACTGACGCCGTGACTGAGCGCCAATTGGATGAAATTAAAAGGTGGTTAAAACCGGGAAAGATTGCCCCTTTAGTACTTGCAGAGAATCCTAATCGAGAAATTTTAGCTCGTATTAGTGATAATCCTCCTGAATATAATATGTTGCCTTTTGAACAAAAAGAAAAAATTAAGCTTGGCGGATATGAATATACAACAAGCACAACGGTATATCGGGGAAGCTTTTCGGTGACTTTTATAATGGATGAACCGTTCTGGCATGCTAAAAAAAATATTCTAGATATGGATAAGATTTTATATTGGAATAACGCTAATGATAATAGAAGTGAAATTATTAAAGATAAGGATGCATTAAAAATTATTTTAGAAGATGGTATCCCATTTGGCTCTGTTATGTTAGAGAATGAAAATATGTTATATGGCGTTCCAAAGAAATATAAAGAAGCATCGAATGATCCGGGCACTCTTCCAATTGTCGGAAAAGCAAAGGTCGGCTTAGCGAAGTTAGGCAGCTGGTTCCATTCCTATGACAATATAGAAAATTTCAAATTTTTAGGCGGGGAAAGCCAAGCTCAATATTTTTATTATCCTGGAACTGCGCCTTCCGCGCCGACTCTTAAATTTAAACTAACTCCAGTTTTTGATTTAAATGGTTATATTACAATGCCAAATAATTCTTATTCTAGCCTTAATAATAAAGGATATAATACAATCACAATTGAAGGGTATAATAAAAAAGAATTGCATTTAACAACGCCGACAGTTTATACTGCTTATAATTAGGCTATTGCTATTGTGAAGTAGGCTGTTGAAGGGCAAAGTAATATTAATAATAAAATTAAAATTGATGCTGGCGAATTACGTTAGCTATTAAGAGATGGCGTTAATCATTGGGCTGTACGAAGTTATGCAATTGCAACTTTTGATAGAATAAAAAGTACGGCTCAAGAGGGTGAAGATTGGTTATCTTCATTAATCGGAGAAATGAAGGGATTCTTTACAGATGACTCAAATGAATTGACTTCTGCATCTTTTGTCATTAATTGTGAGACTGGAGAAGCTCTTGGCACTTTTAAATATCGAGTATATAATGCGGCTTCTACTAAGAGTAATAAATTTGAGATTACAGAGCATACCGAGCAAGTTGGAGATATGATCTTATCTAATAATTTTATTATTGAGGAACGTAATTACTTCTCAGAAGATGGCTTTATTCGCGCGTGGAGTAATGAGCATAAAAATTACAGCCATCGTATTTATCATGATTTTGGAGTTATGTCTAATGGAGAATTAGTAGAATCAGAAATGGGGCTGCAAGATTTCTTAATTGAGTATAGATATTATTACTATTAAGAAAAAGGAGATGAAAGGAATGAATATAGAGGAAAGAAAATATGAATTGTCTGTATGGACAATTTAGGATGAATACATTGTTACTTTGACTAAAGGGGCTGGTCAGGTACAAAAGGCAGAATTTAAGAATAATGTTGATGGTACTATGAGCCTTAATTTTGAGATTCCTATGTATATTAGGAGAAATGGAGAACGAATTGAAAACCCCATTTGGTGCAATACAATTAATGGTGTAATAATGGCAGACCTCAAAAAGATTAAATTAATTTTTAATAAACATACTGACGATGAAGCAATCTATGAATTTATTATTACAAAAGTAACTGAATCACATGAAAAGGATATTTTAACCTGCAAAGTTGAATGTGAAGGATTAGCTTTCCATGAGTTAGGTAAGCGAGGATATAAAATTTCTTTAACAACAGATGATTATATTAATGATGTAAATGATTGGTTTCATAATGTACCAAAAGAAGAATAGACAATTTTATTAGCCAATCCTGACGCCGATTCTGTTACATTAACTTTTTCTTCTTTAGTTGCTAGTAAAAGATATTATAGCGTTGGGCAGTCTCCTACAACTGGGTAGGTTATTGATCCAGAACCAGTAGATGGTGAAACTTATCATCGTATTATAAAATTAACTGATTTGAAACCGGGCACTCAAATTAATATTAACAGTGAAGATGGCACACTTGCTCGGCCATGGATTTTAATAGATCAAACTGATAATAGCATGATTACTTGCGCGCAAAGCAAACGCGCATATAATGAGACAATAGTAGTTCCTAGTGAATATGTTGTTAATAATATTAAGAAAATAATTACAAAAGCAATTTTAATTGTTTAGTTTAGAGAAAATGTTGGCGGCATGACAATAAATGATGCTTTTGTTACAAAAATGATTAATCAGAGCTATGGGCCACTTCCGCAGGCAAATATTGAATACTGGTTAAATAAATTTTTATCTCCATATCCAAGTTATGGTGTTAATTTATTATAGCCTAATGTATCTTATGATAACATAACGGCTGGGATGAGTGTGCCAATCAATCCAAGAAAATGGTACTATACAATAAGAATGAATTGGGGCGGATTTTCAGAATATACTGTTAGATAGCCTAATAAAATTTATGAAGAAGAATATGTTGGCTCATGGGAATACGACAGTGAGAATGAAGCAATTTATGCTAATGCAATGGTCGATAAGCAAGAAAAATATCGTTTAGTTGATCTACAAGAAAGCAATATTTATAACCTAACGCAAGACCTTGCAAAAACTTTTGGCGTGTTTTGCCGCTATGAATATTTATATGATTAGCAATATCATATTATTGGGCGCTTAATTGTATTTTATAATAGTTTTTTTGAAGAACAGAATGGTTATTTAGATATAACTTATCCATATTCTACAGATACAATTACTCGTGAAATGGACGGCAGCGAAATAACTACTAAATTATTTGTAAAGCCAGTAAGTTTAGAAGAAAATGAAGAAGTAGATATAATGAATTTAGATACTAATAAAACTTTAGAAGATTATATTCTTAACTTTAATTATTTAAAAACAATTGATTCGCTTACGGAAGAATAGAGACAAGGCATAGATAATTTTGAAGTTTAGATGAGACAATTGAATAAAGAAATTATTAAATATAGTGAAATGGAAATTAGCTTTAATGAGCCATTGGTTGATCTTGAAGCAAAACGAACAATAATTGAAAATTCTATCAATGAGAATACAAAAGCATTAGAAGAAATAGCACGTTCGCGCGCGGCATTAACATAGACAGGATACTTAACTGTTGGTTATGGTTTTGTCCTTTCTGAAGAAGATGACCCCCATTTTGCAGAACGCGGTAAATCTAACAAAATGCCTGAATTAACAATTATTACTGCAATGGAAGGGCAAGCAGAATTTGATGATTCGGCCTTTTAGGATGATGCAGTTGTTAGGTTTTCTTCGTCCTCAGTTACTGGGAAAAAAGAATATTATTCAGTTGGCGAAAGCCCAGTGGCTGGTCAAGAGATTACTAATGTTACACAAGATGCAGATCATACTCATTATATTATTAAGATGACTAAACTAAAGCCTGGTGAATAGGTTATAGTAAATAGCCAAGAGGCTGGAACTGCTCGGCCATGGATTTTATTAGATTAGAGTAATAAATTAATAGCGTGTTCATAGGGTCTTGTATCTAATTATGAAGTTATTACAGTGCCAGATAAATATGTTGTAAACTCTACTACAAATTCTATAACAGGAGCAACTTTAATTATTCAGTATTAGGAGATAGAAAATGGTATCCCTAAAGATTCTGCTGAAATAATAAAAAAGGTCAACGTTGCAGTATATCCTTATAGATGGGAACTTAAGTTAAAAAATAAAGGAATACTATCTGATGTAAGCGTTTCGACATTATAGAGTTTAAATAATACAATGTTTAGCAATGAAGCTCTGAGCATAAAGCCAGTTGTTAAATTAGGGGTATATTATAACTATGATTCTAGAACAAAATTATTGGAAGATGAAATATAGAATTTTTAGATTGAATATGACGATTATGGGAATCCAATTCGTTTATATAATATAATTTTACCATATTCACATGCTGTATTGGATGCAAATGGAAATAATGTTTTAGATTCTGACGGAAATCCAGTATATGAGCCGCTAGATTTACATAAAAAAGTTTATCTTACATATACTTATTGCCCTTCTCTTTACTTCGAGAAAGCTCGTATTATGCTAGAAAACAAGCAAGCAAAAGATATTAATGAGTTATCCGTTACTGAAGCTACTTTATCTAAACTAAAAAGTATAATTGATACCGTAGTAAAATATAAGGAAAATAGATTATCTCAGAAAGAAAGTTTGCTTGAAGATTTTGAGCATTTAATGGGGCCGGCGTTAAGAGAAGGATATTGGATGCCAGAAGATTATAAAGATTATGGTGACAGATATAATACAATCATGCCTATTAGTACTTATTATTATGATAATTGGGTATATAATAATCAAGGTGAGCCAGAACGAATAACTGATATAAATGGTTTCCCGTTATAGGCATCTACTCCATATTTAAGTTTTATTTGGGATGAGCGGCCTTATGATCAAGAACAACTATCATATTATGAGGTTGGCGTACAATAGGATATTGAGTATTATCCATGTTATAATTTAAATCATCTGAATACTAAAATATATGATTTTTGCAAAGAGCATGTCAAAGATTTAACTTTTAGTTTTAATACTCCTGGCGCAGATCAAACTGGTCAGGGCGCGCAAAGAACAAGTTTTAATATAGGCTCTTAGCTTGAATTTGGTTTTGTAAAAGCAACTTATCTAAATGAAGGATTTAGCTTTAAAATAGATAGCAATGGGTATGTCTTTAAAAATGGACATCCAGTTGTTTTAAATAGCTCAGGCAAAGAAGCATCTATGGGATATGATAGTGAAGGGAATCCTACTAAAAATATTAATTATGAGGCGGCGCCGTGCCTAATTTTAACAGGCGCAAAGGACGTCCTGCCGCCAGAAAAGAAATTCATTGATTATTTATAGATGCAAAAAGCATTGCCTGTATTAACAAGTACAAGTTTTTATATGAAATGGCTTGAAGCTGTGCGCGCAGATCCTGTCAATGGCGTGCCACAAAATGAGAAAGATGATAACGGAAATGTCTATAAGACATATTACCTAGCATATACAAATAAAACGAATGTTAATGATACAGAAAGTGTAGATGTTAGTACATTAGCAAACGGTAGCGAGTATTATAGAGTTGCTACTGAAATTCATAGTGTAACTACTACAAATGCAGGGCAAGTAGATAAAATTGAACTATTCTTTTTGAATAAAATGATCCATAAGTTCAAAAAGGTTAGCAATGATAGGATCGATTTTGTTTCGCGCGATGATGACGACAATTTAGAGACTTATGCGCCATATAAAGGATACATGTATCCAGATATTCTATTTAATAAAAAGCCGATGCTGGTTTATCCGCGCTTTAAAATTGATTCACTAAAATTAAAGAATACAGAAGATTGGCTACGCTTATCAATAGATGGAGTAGTACGAGAAACTGAAGATCATTAGTTCGTTCATTAGTTAGCGAATTTCAGTGATTATACTGTCTTTACTCGTGGAGGACTAAAAGGAACAGTTGAGGATTTTGAAGATATAACCATTAATGAAAATACAACAATGGATGATATTGATGATTGGTATGAAAAAACAGCATACTATATTACTTTAAAGCCCTCTGTTATTTTTGAAGCTGGCATTTAGCATGATGATAGTAGTGATCCTTAGATCCCAACAACCTTAAAACCAGTAGCCATTTCTTATGTTTTATCTAATGCTGATTTACATATTTATTTGGATGGGTTACAGGTCTCGAAAGAGAACGCTTTCCCAAAGGTTTCATATACAGTGACTCCGCGTTTTATTGATAAAACTGTGGCAATTAAGTCTTATCAGTGGCTAAATCGTATTGTACATATTAATGATAATGATTTAAAATTTAAAAATGTTTTAGGTTATATATCTGAAATTACTTTAAACTTAAATAATCCGTCAGAGGATAGCTTTGAAGTTAAAAATTATAAAACCAAATTTGAAGATTTATTCTCTACTATTATAGCATAGTCATAGGAAATGAAGAAGCGCGAGCATTCTTTTGAAACTGCCGCTTCTGCCTTTGCGGGAGATGGCACTTTAAATCCTGATTCTATGGGCAGCCTTAATGGAATTAATATAAGCTATAATGGAGGTCGATTAAGTTTAACTGAAAGAAATGGATTAATGGGAGAGAGCGATGCTGGCGCGGTAAGTTTTTAGTATAATGGAATTTTTATTGCAGATACTAAAAATAATGATGGCTGGGATTGGAGATAGGCAATAGGGCCAAAAGGAATTAGCGCCGAATAGATTACTCGCGGCCAGTTAGATTTATCAAAATTATCTATTTATTCTGGCGATAATATTTATATGCAAATGAATAATGACGGTTTGTTTGCCTATAAAAATTATATGATTGACTCAAATAGATTAAATGGTGATAACATTGCGGCTAATTTTTCTAGATATACTACAACGCCTGAATCTACATATGTTACTTTAGATGAACTAATCCGAAGCAATAATACAGAATCTTTATATAAGCAGTATGTACATTTTAGCGAGAATGGATTATTCTTAACTGCAGAAGAAGGCGCCATGATATTAAAAAGTAAGACTTAGGATGGCTCTCGACAAGAGAAAATTAGTTTTAAGTCTGAAGGAGAAAATATAGTTACTTCTAAAAAGTATTATGATTTGGGGTCGGCCGCGGTAGTAGGCGGTAGTCTGGGAGAGCAATAGACCGGTACTAAAAATCATACGATTATTACTGTTAGTGGATTAAAGCCAGGGCAGTAGATTGTTGTTAAGTCATATGATGGACCTAATGCAAGGCCATGGGTTCTAGTTGATCAAAATTAGAACATTATTTAGAAGTGTGCAAGCAGGAAAACTCCAGAGAACGGCGAATATATAGTGGTTCCTGAAACAGTAACAACTGCTACATTGATTGGACAATATTGCGACTATACCAGTACTGGTGGATACTCAATTGAAGACTGCTATATTTAGTTAGCGAGTGGAAATGAATATAAGTATGAAAGGTAGAATAAAGATGTTAACCGAGTAGAAATTAGTTGGGATGGTTTGGTTTTAAGAAATTGGGCTGGAGAAACAACCTTTTATGCTAGTCCTGATACAGGTAATTTGTATATTTCTGGTACTTTAAATGGAAATACATTACGCATTGCTGATGAAGCGGATTGGGAGTTAGGTAATGAAGGTAGGACTTTAGACGCTTATTTAGGGGCGAATTTTCCAACAAAAGATGAAGTAGAGCATACATTAGGCGAGTTAAAACATGATACTGATTAGGCTCTTACTAATTTAAATACTACTATAACTAAGTTAGAAACTACTCTAAAAGAAGATAATGCTACTTTAAATACTAAGATAGAAGAAATTAATACCACTTATGGACGAAGTTCTTATCGTGGGCCATTACATCCTACTAATTTTAAAATTGGAGATATTTGGATTAAGACAGAAATATTAGAAGATGACACTAATCCTTATAACTTAAAAGAAGAACCGGAAAATAGTGGTATTTATATTATTAATCCTAATGCAGAAAATAATTACGCTAACGCAAAAATTTTAGGGCAGTATACTGCGGTAAAAACATTTAATAAGACTACAGATAATTATCCTACAGGCATTTCAAGTGATACTGATTGGATAAGCAATGATAGCGGTGCATATTGGGTTGAAACATATGACGCCACTTTAACTAATATTACTGGAGCTGCAATTAATATCGACCAAGAAAATCAAACAATAGATGTGCAAGCAAAAACAAAAATTTCTTTATTATCCCCAGGAGATATTAAAATAGTTGGTAATAATGTTAAGATCATTGGCAGTGATGTTAAGGATAGCAATAATCCGGGTACTGTAACGATTGGTGGAACAAATATTAACCTTGCGGCTACTAGTGAATTAAATATTTTAAGTAACAGTGTGGATGCTATTAATAATATTTCTTTAAATTATGAGGGTATTAAATTATATTCAGATGTTGGTATTGATTTTACCGCATCTAGTGTAAAATATTGGTTTAAAGACATAACAGGCGAAAAGGCATATTATAGCATTCCTACCACCCCTGGAGAATCTATTACTTATAATACTAATGCAACATATGAGCATCGTATTATTGTTATTGAAAATGTAACGCCTGGATAGAAATTTATTATTAATGCAGCAGATGGCGATACCGCGCGGCCATGGGCACTCGTAGATACTAGTGGGAATGGTTTAAAAGTTATTGTCGCGGCCGCCAATAAAAAAGCGAATGCTGTTGTTGTAGAGGTGCCTAGTAGTTATACAGCAGATGGAACGACGGTACAAGTAACTAGCGCGACACTCATCGTTTAGCATCGTACTACCTCGACAGATATTTTATTGAATAAGGCATATGTAATAGATAATAATAATTTGAATACTATATCTCTTGGTAAAAATGGTTTATGGATGGGTAGCAGCAAAGAAATTAACTTGTTTTCTAATCGCCTGGGAGAGACCTCTGGAGGAGCAACCGTTTCTATTAATAGTGACCGTATATTATTGGGATTAGCTAATTCTAATAATGCTAGCACGATTAAACTAACACCAGAAGAAATTTTATTAGGCACTGGTTCTGTATCATTAATTGAAACAACTACTGGCACTGGAGTAGATATTAAAAATAATTCAATTATTTTAGCCACTGAATCCGAAAAAGAGAATGAAACTATTCGTAGCGGTATTATATTGGATAACAAAGGCTTTGCAACTTTTAGTGCAAAGAAAAATACATTATAGGGAAATGATTCTAATGTATTTTCTGATGGAAGTTATGTGAAAGTATATCATAATACATTTGAGATTGGTAGCTTAGCTAATATTAATATTAATAGTAATAATTTTAAATTATACACAAATACTGATTCTACTAATCCTGTTACTAGGTTTGCGTTAGGGGTTGGATTAAATAATATTAATGGGCTAGATTAGATAAGTGATGAGGCTGCTCGTTATACAGCATATATTGACGCAATGAATAGTGGCAGCAAAGTCGGTCTTGTTTTTAATGGTTCTACGTTATCAATTTGCGGCAACATTTACGCTCAAAGTGGTTATTTCAGTGGCCATGTGGAAGCTAGTAGCGGAACGTTCCATGGAGCAATTATTTCTACTAAAGGATATTATCCTGATAAGGTTAATGATCCTACTAAATATTATTAGCCTTTCTTTAAAGCAGACTCAAATGATTTAGGTATGTACATAAATAGCGCAGATCATTCTGAAGCATTAGATACGAATGTAAGAGATAAGTCACAAACTTGCAAAATTGAAATAAATAATTCTTCAGTAACAGCGAATCAATATGCTACTGAGAAATTATTATGGTTTGAAAATGGTGAATTGCATGTTAAGGGAAGTATTACAGCTACTAGTTTTACTTTAAATGATAATACTTTATCACAAATTATTAACCCTGAAGAATATTAGTACTCATATTATGCATAGGAATAGCCTATTACATCTATTGGACAAAATTGGAGATGGTCTTCAACTATTGCAGAAGCTGAAGAATCTATATCCAGGCCGTATTATCTCTGTACAAAACAAATTGGTTATAAAAATAATGGGGCCACAGAATTATTAACGACTTATGCTATTACATATGTTCCTGCTGCTGGATAGCAAGGTCCTCGTGGTGCTGATGGACAAGATGGCGCCGATGGACAAGATGGGCAAGATGGACAAGATGGCGTGTATGTTACTTCTATTACACCTTTATATTTTTTAAAAATTGACAATAAAACAATATCGCCAAACCCTCCTGCAAGCTCTACCCCATCCGCTTATAATTAGGCAGCTACAGTGATTACTGACAGTAGGAATGCGCCTGGTATATGGGTAACTATTGTCCCAGATATTTATTATACTGTTCAGCAAGAGGGTGAAGACCCTTAGACGGCTATATATGATGGTAACTATTATCGTTGTGAATAGTATGTCTGGTCTGATGATGTCTCAAGCGATCAAACACAACGACATATTACTTATTCGCAAGTATATATAGACTATGGGCTAACCACTGCTGTATATACAGCTACCAGCGCTTCTGAATAGGCTACCTAGGCAAGTAATATTACTGAAGCTTTTACTAGCAATGGGTTACATTCTAATCTTAGCTGGGGAGGTCATAATTGGGGTGTTGCATTAACGTCTGCTACAAATTTATTGATTGGCGCAAATGGTATCGCAGACCCTAGTGGTTCTAGTAATGCTTAGCCAGGCGATTGGGGTATTTGGATAGCAAAGAGTGCGGCTTATAGTGATGGCGCTGCCATGGTATTAAATAGTAGCGGCATCGCATTAAATGCAGCTAATATTATTTTAACAGCAACGGACAACAATGTTTCTACGCAAGTACTTGCTCTCAATAGTACCGGCTAGAATAAAGGCATTGTTTTAGGTAGTAGTGGTAATATTTCAATGTCCGGAGGAAGTATTTCTATGACTGGAGGGAACATTACTGCTACTGGTGGGAATCTTAGTCTTTATACTCAAGCTAGAGATGGTGATAGTAATCCAAAAGGAGCTTTTACATTAAGAACTTCCTGGGAAGAAAATGGTACTGATGTTGAAGGCGTAAGATTTGATATGACTAATACTAGTTCTTATATTACATTAACTGACAAAGGCTTAAATATAGCTAGTAAAGAGGATACTAATTATTATGCACATTTAGGGAGTTCTGATATTACATTCCACGCAGGAAATAATAATTCTATTGTATTAAATGATAGTGGAATCTCATTAACTGGAGCAGATATTAATTTTAATGTAAGTTCGAGCGGTATTGCTCTTAATGGGGCAAATATTTGGGTTAATGGGAAAAAAGTATGGAATGCTAGTACAATTAGGATTTTACGCCAAGGACAAACTAAGGAAGCCTTAGTAGCAGAAGTATATGATGATGATGATGTAGATGACTGGGTTTTAATTACACCAAATTATGCCACTACCCTCTTATATAATTTTACGCCCAATAATCCTGGAGGGATAATGGAGGTTAATGGAACTAAAAGTGGTACTTGGACTAGTGCTTCCAATGCAGTTATTGCAGATACAAGTACTCCATTTAAATATACAATCTCTTTTAATTATAAAGTAACCTATAAGACGAGAGCTGGAGGAAATTATATCAAAATAGCTATTTCTTCTTCTAATGGTTCAAGCTCTCGAACACTTACACTGGGTGATTCGAATGAAATTTTATTAGGTGATTTTTCTAGTCCAACAAGTTTTTCATATACTTATGTCACTAGTAATGCTTTAGAAAATTTATTGGCTCAAGGGTATTCTTTAGGTGATATTACCTTAACTAACCGAACAGGTACGGCAACATATAATATCACAGATTTTTCTTTGGCTATAGAGTCTAGTTTTAATTCTTCGTCTATGACCGCAGATTGCGCTGTTACTTATTACACTCCAGGATGGAAAAAATTATATACCACTTCTTAGACATAAAAAATAGGGCCGACTCTTTTGAGTCGGCCCTTTATTTTTATGCCTTTAAATAAGGCATTAGCGCAGTTAGCTCGTCAGGAGTAAAATCTATATTCCCTATATCGTCCATACTAACTGGTTCTACGTTTAAATTAATTTTATCTGTAATTAATGTAGTAATCTCTTGTTCAAATTGACGCTGCTTTTCAGGCTCAAATTGAATGTGTCCTTGCTCATTTTGAACAATATTACCATCATCGTCATACTTGCAATACTTACGAATTAATTCATTCCTCTAAGAATCGAATAGTTCGCATTCATTTTTTACTTCTCTATTGATTCGAGCAATTTGAAACGCCACCTTGGCGGGGAAGCTTTTAGAAGAAACATTCTTTAAAGCATCAACGCTGCCAAGCATTTCATTAATACTAATTTCAATCATTCTATATCTTCTCCCCATGTTGATTTATTATTTCTTAATAAATGTACAAAATATTTTCCAATACAAATTGCATCCGCTTCATCTTGCGTGCAATCCTATTTATACCAAACTTTTACTTGTGCCTGCGCCAATTTCTTTTTGTTTTCGCGGCCGGCGCCAGTTCCTACATCGCAGTATTTTCGCCAAGCAGTTGAATAAACTAAATCATGCTTAATTCCTGCTTCATATATAGCATCGAGTAGAACGCCTTGTAAATTAGCCAATGTTCTATAAGTCTCAACTTGATAATTATTATGGCCAAAACTTTGTAACTGAATATTTTCTATTCCTATGAAGTCTGGTTGGCTTTCTTGTATCATTGCAATGAGCCATTTCTTCACTTGATTAATTCTTACCTCAGATGGCAACTCTTTATCTTCTTTATGAGTACCATAATTAATTAGTTCGCCATTATCAAAGATTGAGTATCCTGTGATACCAGTAGCAGCATCTAAAGCAAGGATTCTTTCTACTCCTTCTTGTTTTACTGGTATCTTATTCTTTTTTATTTTATAAGGATCTCCTGCCATACATATCTAGCAAATAGGATGTTTACGCCATTGGTCATATGTCTGTACTTGATAATGCCCTTTCGGGCACTCCATCTCTAATTCTGTTTTTAAATTTTTATATTCAGTACTAATCAATCTCCATCCTTCTTGATCAAGATGATTAGCTACTGAATATATATTAATTGGCATTACTTACCACTAGAGCCGAAGCCGCCATCATTCCTTTCTGTTTCATCTAAAGTATCTACAGGAACGGGTGCAAAACGATAACTAGGCATTACCATAAGTTGCGCGATGCGGTCTCCAGCATTAATAGTGTAGTCAGAATCAGAAATGTTGTCATATAGGATGCCTAGTTCACCACGATAATCGGAGTCTATAATTCCAGCGCTATTGCTTAGTCGTAGCCCTGTCTTTGCTCCAATACTAGAACGAGGGAAAATCAGTCCAACCCATCCTTCTGGTAGCGCAATATACACTCCAGAACCAATTTTATTGCTGATAGAATGAGCAGGTAATGTGATTGTTTCGCGGGCGTACAAATCTGCGGCCGCGTCTGTATCATGCGCGTAAGTAGGCATATGAGCGCCTTCGTCTAACTTAATTGGAAGTTTGATATCATAACTATGATATTGCTCTAATGCCTTATCAAATACTTCAAAAATTAAATCAAAAACTTTGTCAAGAATCTTCTTCTTATTTTCTGAAGGATTTAATTCCTCTACTAAGCTCTCAACAGCTTGCTTTGAAACCGCAATATTTTCACGCGCCCGGCCGCGAGAATAATTTAAATTATTAAATGATTTAATTAATTCCTGCGTTGCCTCTTCGCGCATTTCTTCTGCAAAACTATTTTCTATAATAGTATTTACAACCTTTACTGTATTATCATTTAATTGATCCTCTGGAGTAGACATAATTTCATTAATTAAATCATATAATGGCTTTAGTGCGGTATCTTGATCTAACTTAATCTCACTCATCTTAATCACCTCTTAATCGCAAAAGCTCTGCTCTACACTAACAACAGCCCAGGAATCAATAATTTCACCCTTAGACTTCTTCGTTTTTAAAACATATCCAGACTTTGTTAATGTATAATTACCATTGATTTGATTATCCTTATAATCCTGAATTAGAGCGATTGCTTCTTCCTCATCATTAACACGATAAACATTAGTTGTTTTCAGTAGTTCCTTCATAATTTTCATTCTCCTTTATTTCATTTAATTTTCTTAAACGTTGAATTAAGTCAATATAGTTTATTTTCTTAGCTGTCTCTGTTATTACTTCTGCTTCATTTTTTAAGTTTTTATTTTTTTGCTTCTTTGCAAGTGCGCGTCTTTGCTTTCTATTTAACTTGAAATTATTTTTCTAAGAAACATCTTCTATAATAAAATTTTCAATATTCTTAATAATTTCATCATTTGTTGCCGCGCCTATTAACTAATCTGCTTCTTCATAGCTAATTTGCTAGATTTCTGCAAATCGTGAAATGATATTATTTTGCTCCATATTTAGCCGCCGCCTCCACTATTTCTATTATATCCATACTCTTGTGTTTTAAAGAAATCAATATAATATTTTTCTAACTCATTTAATTTATCTTTTTCACAATAAGTTATTATTTCTATTGTCCAATTCCAAATGCCGCTCTTTAACATTTCATGGTGAACTTTCTAATCAGCAATCGTAGTTATTCCTACGGCACTTTTATAATGGTCTGCGATTCGTTTCTTTACATTAGTGCTCTTTCCAATATATGCTTTTCCAGTATTTATATTTGTTAATTTATAAATTCCTGGTTCATCTTTTGCACCAATTCTTTTAAAAGTCTCATCAATATAAGGCTTTATATATTCAGACCATACTAACTTACTTATAATATCAGGATGAGCGACTTTCTATGATACAGTTGTTAGTAAAAAATCTATATCTTCACGGTATTCTTCAGGAGTCTATACTGTATAAAAGAGTTTTGCTTGCTAATCTTTTTCATACTACTGCAATGGCGCAAGTAAACTTTGAAACTTTTGTTCTTGATATTCTACCTATTCTTTAATTTCATCAGCCTTATTTGTCATTTCTGACATGAAATCATCAAAAGCCGCTTCTAAATTTTTCTAATCATGTTCACACGATTCTTTAAACTTTAATAATTCATTAGCATAAATAGCTTTTTTTGATTCAATCTCATCTTCCAATATTTCTAGACGTTTATTTTTTTCTTGTTCTAAGTCTTTAGTTAAATTTAATTGCTAAGTAAGCCATTCATTCTGAGCAACACTAATTTGTTCTTTTAAATTATTTAGTTCATTAGTTTTATTTACTATACTATCATTAAGACTACCACATTCCCATTTTATTTTATCTAATGCCCGTTGGTTAGTAGTAATTTCATTTTGAATGGTAGTAATTTGCTCAGTGTCAAGAGTTGTTTTCTTCTTTAACTAAAAAACTAATATAATAATTATAAGAATTAAAATTCCTATGACAATATACATATACATCACCATCATTTCTTTTCTTATAATTATTATATCAGATTTTTATTTAGAAGTCAAGTACTCAGCATATTGATTATCTGAAGCTAAATAAACTCCTAATACTTCATCATAATGCGGCTGCTGGTTCATTATATAGCGGCCATACTTAATTATAATATTTTTATATTCTTGAATAAAATCTAGACATTCAATTTCATCTTTATTATAGCCAGTATAAATAACTATTACGTCATTGCAGTCCATACCAGCGCGAATAAAATCAATAAAATTGAGAAGAGTTGACTCTGAATCGAATGGCTCTAATCCTTGCAAACAAAAACCTTTTGTTAGCGGATTGGCTTTATACATGCTCCAAATAGTATGCTCACTGATGTCAATATCGGGCTCGGCCGCCAGTCTGCTATTCTAGCAGACTTGACAACCATTAAGTTTATCACACTTAAAATCACAAGTAGGAAATTCTAACGTCATTACTGGCTCTTTATAATTAGTAAAATCACAATCAATTATTCCTTTAAGTTTCATTTAAATGCTCCCATTGTCTCATTTTGAATTCAGCCTTGCGCTCTTTACTCCAAGTTTTAATTGGCGTATAGAATCCTACGATTCGCGTATATTCAGTTACTACATCGCCACCACAAACTGGGCACTTGGTTCCATAAAAAGCATGATTATGCTCACAAGCCTGAATCTTAGTATTAAATGCGAAATAAGTAAGCCCTTGGTCAGCAATATAATTTACAGCATCCCAAGCCTTCTCAAAACTATCAAATGGAGCATCAATATTTAAGTGCGCGATTGAACCACCATTACAATAGCTATCAAATAGAGAAGCGATGCGGATGCGCTCAGCCATTGTCGTCTTAATTCCAAGAGGAATGAACTGGTTGCCGTATAATGGTAAGTCTTTTACTACTGTTTCAGGGAATAAAAACTCATCAGCTAGTTGCATTTTTGCCGCGGCGGATTCACCCGGAATTTGTTCAAGATTAATTTTATAATTTTTATCCGCGGCGAAACTATCTTTTACAGCATGTATTGCTTCAAAAATGCGTTTGCCAAACTTGTCTGCGGCTTCGGTATAATATATGTTACCTAACTCATCAGTTTTGATATAGTTGAATGTTTTCATGGTTTCATATACACCGATAACGCCAACAGTATTATATAGATGGTCGAAATCAACAATCCCCTTGGTAAAGTTTGGAAGCAATCCTTTTTCTACATTACGAACAATAATATTGCGTACACAATCAAGCGCCTTGCAATCAAGCTCAACCAAATCTTTTAAGGCAGCAAGATACGCTTCTTCATCACCTGGATGTTCAAGCGCTAGCCGCGCAAGGTTGATTGTAGAGACTTTAACAGAGCCTACTTTTAGGGCAGTACCACCAATACTATTAAAATAACCTAAGTCTTCAATATTACTCTTTAAGCGGCAACAATTGCTAAGTGAGTTGACACTATCGTCAATAAAAAGATTACTATCACTCCATATACGATTATGTTCAATACCCCAGCGTGCGAAGGCTTCATCAGCAAATTCACCATTTTTACGTAGCAAACTAATTGTGAGCACGGGGAAAGTAAACATGTTATGTTGACGAATTTCTGCAATAGTTTCCATAAATACTTTTTGGAAATCTTGAATCTCCTTTAAGTCATCTATCATAAATGATCCATCTGGGAATTGACTTCCAGCAAATAGTGCTTCAAGATAAGCCATATCAAATACAGAGCAATTAGTAAATGCACTCTGCATACCATCTCTTACATATGGCTGATTAACAGCATACACAAACCTTTGAATTTGCTGTTTAGCATAATATTCAGGAGACTTTGTAGCATACCCATCTTCACAGTCTTTCTTCCAGAAATAATACATATACGGAATAAGATTGGGCAATCCAACAGCGCCAGAACTACGGTTTGCCGCAAAGCTAATAAATTCTTTTACGAAATCTACAAAAGTGGATAAATGCTTTGGAGGCTCGGCATTGAAATTATTTAGAAAGAATAAACCTTTTTCCGCGACGTCTTTCAAATCATAAGCAAAGCAATAATGAATATATGTTGAAGTATCAGCGTCGTGCATATATAGAGCTTTGGTCCATTCTTTTTCAAGCCATTCATTTGCGGTTTGGAACCCATAGCGTTTATTCATTTCATAATAAATCTTATTAAAAGCCAATAGCTTACGGTGCGGCTTAGGCATCTCATTCATTAAGGTCCGCATATCTTTATTGCCAACATTTGAATTGCCATCAACAGAAACATCAGCAACTGTATCTTTATCAATAAAGTTATCAATAAAATC
>AUXO016335496.1_pt1 | contig 40278 bp, 41 predicted proteins | sample 768731 | NCBI WGS metagenome assembly AUXO01 (sample SAMN02715735, study PRJNA202380) | gut metagenome | biome: sheep rumen | host: Ovis aries | place: New Zealand: Palmerston North | reverse complement strand
AGCAATGTACGATGAACTGAATAAGCGCCCAAGAAAATGCCTTGGATACAAAACACCATATGAGGCTTATTATTCAACGTCGTTGCACTTAACTTGACAATTCAAGAATGAAATACTTCTTTCAAATTTCTACTTTTTTGCAGAAAGCCGGAAATGACACCACTAATATCTTGTATAAAATGGAGAAATTACTGTCATATACAAGGTTTTTCCCTTGTATATGCACGTGAATCTTACAATTTCGTGACATTTTCGTAGATGTATCAAGACTTGCAATCCTGGAAGTTTCAAAATTCATTGAAGAAATTTCCTTGGAATTTATCCGGGAATATGCTAAACTTACGTTACGTAAGTTTAGGAGGGAATCTATGCATAAAGACAATTATTATTCATCCGGTGAATTTGCAAAGATGGCCGGAGTCTCCGTTCGCACCATTCGTTTTTATGACCAAAAAGACATTTTAAAGCCATCATACTTAAATGATTCTGGTGCCAGATTTTATACGGATCAGGACCTAGCACGTTTACAACAAATCTTACTCTTAAAATATCTGGGATTTTCTTTAAAGGATATTAAAGAACTTATTGTTGATGACAATGATTGGGAATACATGAAGAACTCTCTGCGTCTGCAAAGACGCCTGATTTCAGATAAGATGGAGCAAATGGAATTGGTACAAAACGCCATTGATGACACCATTGAAACCTTAAAGGTAAAGAAAACACCTGATTGGAATCATATGTTAAACCTAATCCACCTTACCAGTATGGAGCAAAGTTTAAAAACACAATACCAAAATGCCAGTAATATTGATGCAAGAATTAATCTTCATAAAAACTACTCCACCAATTCCAAGGGTTGGTTTCCCTGGATGATGGAGCAAGCTTCTCTTAAGGAAGGAATGGAGATTTTAGAAATTGGTTGTGGAAACGGGGAACTGTGGAGAGAAAATTTAGACCTTCTTCCTAAAGATATTCACATTCTTCTTTCCGATATTTCAGATGGAATGATTCGTGATGTTCGTAGAAATTTAGAAAATGATCATCGTTTTTCCTTTGCCTGCTTTGATTGTGCAAAAATTCCATTAAAGGACCACAGTGTTGATTTTATATTTGCTAACCACGTTTTATTTTATTGTGAAAACCTCCAGGAAGTTTTAAAAGAAATCACAAGGGTTTTAAAAAAAGATGGAACCTTTATTTGTTCCACCTACTCTGCCAATCATATGGGAGAAATCACAAAGCTGGTACAGGACTTTGATTCAAGAATTGTCCTTTCCGGAGAACGTCTGTATGAAAAATTCGGCCTAGAAAATGGATATTCTATCCTTGCAAATTATTTTGATACTATTAATAAAAAAATATATCAGGATTCTATTTTTATTTCAGATGAACAGCCACTCTTATCCTATATTCTTTCCTGCCATGGAAATCAGAATCAAATTTTATTTGAAAAATATAGCGATTTCCGTAGTTATGTTCGTAAGAAAGTGAAAGATGGTTTTACCATAACAAAAGAAGCAGGTATTTTTTACTGCACTGCTCCTTATTAATTGTTTCTATTATTTAATTGTTTTTTTACCCATTCCATCAATACATTCACGATATAATCAATCTCTTTTTGACTAAGAGGAATATGTTCCGGAATATGATGCCATTTGTATAGGCAGCCACGACAACAGGTGGCGGTGGCATGCTGGCCAATAAAAATCGGATGTCCCCTCATTGGGGTTTGCTTTCCGTCATGTTCTGGTTCCTTAGGACCTAAGCGCTTTGTAATAAAGTCTCTTGCATGACTTTCAATCACATCTAACCCCTTCTCTTCAATGTATTTAAAGTCTTCTTCTTTTAATTGAAATCTACTACGAAATTTTGACTTACCCAAGCGGTAAAAGAGGTCTTCATATACCTCCTTACTTGCTGCTTCTTGCAGACTCATTAATTGAGAAAAGTCCATCTCCTCAAATTCTGAAAAACCAGCTTCCACTCCCAAGGTCTTTTGTTGTCCAAAGGGAATGTTTTTCTTTTGATTAAATTGCAAATTAATATTCGCCTTATCTGCCTGACGAATCTGATCTTTTCGTCCAATTCGATACTCTTTTCCCTTCATAATAAAACGGTTACCCGTTTGTTTAAAATAAAAATCAGTACCTGTAGCCTGACATTGATCCTTTAAACTTAAAATCCACTGGTAATCGCAAGGACTTCCTCCCTCATTTTCATCTCCACCACAAGTCACTTTTAAGATTCTATGGTCTTTTAAATATTTTAACAGATCAATGGGACCTAAAAGGGGTTCTAAATATAATTCCCGATACTTAAGGGGAAGATTTAAAAAAATAGGAATACTTAAATCTGCCTGGGTTTGGTTTGTACATAGACAACTTAAGGTGACATTGTCATAACCCATTCCCCAGTCTTTGGGAAGACAATCTTTCACTCGATCAATTTTTTTTGTAATAATTATAAAATCAAGATCGGTTCTTTCTTTTATCATCTCCCAAATCTTATCACGCTTTTCATCTGCTTCCTTTAAAAAAAATTCAGAATCAGGGCAAATATAAATCGGATTCTGCTCCGGACTTAAAAGATATTTTCCCATAGAATCTAACTGAATCGGTAAATCAAAATTTTCCCCAAAATGAAGGCAGGGGGACATAGGGGCATCTTTCTTACTAACTTGTTGATTTAAAATCCATGGATTCCAATGATACATAAGTCCCTCCTTTCGTTTTCCTTGGTATCATACCATATCTTTTTTTATATTTCTACAAAAAATGCTTGAAGGTGACGCAACGTAACCGTATATAATTCAAGTAATGTAAAGGGGAAAGAAGATATTCTTTCCAAAAGTAATAACCAAAGTAAAAGGAGACTTACTATGAAGGGAATTATTTTAGCTGGTGGATCAGGCACTCGTCTTTATCCACTTACCATGGTAACAAGTAAACAATTGCTTCCAATCTATGATAAGCCAATGATCTATTATCCACTTTCTGTTCTTATGAATGCTGGAATCAGAGAAATCCTTATCATTTCTACTCCACAAGATACCCCAAGATTTAAGGAGCTATTAGGTGATGGCCACCAGTTTGGAGTTTCATTAAACTATGCTGTTCAGCCTTCCCCAGACGGACTTGCTCAGGCTTTTATTATCGGTGAAAAATTTATCGGCGACGATTCTGTTGCCATGATTCTTGGTGATAATATTTTTGCCGGACATGGTTTAAAGAAAAGACTTCTTGCAGCGGTTGATAATGCTACTTCCGGTAAAGGTGCAACTGTATTTGGCTACTATGTAGATGATCCGGAACGTTTTGGTATTGTAGAATTCGATGAGGCTGGTAAGGCTATTTCCATTGAAGAAAAACCGGAACATCCAAAGTCAAATTACTGTGTAACCGGACTTTATTTCTATGATAACAAGGTGGTAGAATACGCCAAAAATCTGAAGCCTTCCGCTCGTGGTGAGCTTGAGATTACAGATTTAAACCGCATCTATCTTGAGAACAACACCTTAAATGTTGAGCTTCTTGGACAGGGATTTACCTGGTTAGATACCGGTACACACGAGAGTTTAGTAGATGCAACGAATTTTGTTAAGACCATCGAGCAGCATCAGCATCGTAAAATTGCCTGCTTAGAAGAAATTGCATATTTAAATGGTTGGATTTCTAAGGAAGAAGTTCTTGATGTTTATGAAGTATTAAAGAAGAATCAGTATGGTCAGTATTTAAAAGATGTTCTTGATGGTAAGTATCAGGAAGATCTTAAGTAATTTATTTTTAGGAGGAATCATTCATGACTATTATTGTTACAGGTGGAGCTGGTTTTATTGGCTCTAATTTCGTTTTTCACATGTTAAATAAGTACCCGGATTACCGTATTATCTGCTTAGACAAGCTTACATATGCAGGTAATCTTTCTACCCTTGCTCCAGTAATGGATAATCCAAACTTCCGTTTTGTCAAGGAAGACATCTGTGACCGTGAAGCGGTTTACAAGTTATTTGAAGAAGAAAAGCCGGATGTAGTTGTGAACTTTGCTGCAGAAAGTCACGTTGACCGTTCCATTGAAAATCCTGAAGTCTTCCTTCAGACCAATATTCTTGGAACTGCTACTTTAATGGATGCTTGTAGAAAGTATGGTATTACTCGTTATCATCAAGTTTCTACCGATGAGGTATATGGTGACCTTCCATTAGATCGCCCAGATCTTTTCTTTACCGAGGAAACACCAATTCATACTTCAAGTCCATACTCTTCCTCTAAGGCAGGAGCAGATCTTTTAGTTCTTGCTTATCACAGAACCTATGGACTTCCTGTTACCATTAGCCGTTGTTCAAACAACTATGGTCCATACCACTTCCCTGAGAAGTTAATCCCATTAATGGTAATCAATGCCCTTCACGATAAGCCGCTTCCAGTATATGGTACCGGCGAAAATGTTCGTGACTGGTTATATGTAGAAGACCACTGCAAGGCAATCGATTTAATTATTCACAAGGGTACGGTAGGTGAAGTTTACAATATCGGTGGTCATAACGAGATGACAAATATTGATATTGTAAAGATCATTTGTAAGGAATTAGGAAAGCCTGAAAGCTTAATCACACACGTTGGTGATCGTAAGGGCCATGATCAGAGATATGCCATTGATCCTACTAAGATTCACAATGAATTAGGCTGGTTACCTGAGACCATGTTTAAGGATGGTATTAAGAAGACCATTCAGTGGTACTTAGACAATCAGGATTGGTGGGAACCAATTATTTCTGGTGAGTATCAGAATTATTATGACAAGATGTATAGCAACCGCTAAGGAGAAATTCGATGAAGATTTTAGTTACCGGTGTTGCCGGACAATTAGGCCATGACGTGGTAAATGAACTTGTTACACGTGGCCACCAGCCAATAGGCACCGATTTAGAAGAGAATTATGCTGGAATTGCTGACAATAGTCCTGTTACCACTGCACCTTACTACTCTCTTGATTTAACCAAGGAAGACGATGTATTTCGCTTACTTTCTGATCTTAAACCGGATGCCGTCATTCATTGTGCCGCTTGGACTGCTGTGGATGCTGCAGAAGATGAAGATAAAAAGGATTTGGTTTATGCCATTAATGAATCCGCTACTTCTTATCTTGCATCCGCTTGCAAGGCTTGTGGAGCTAAGATGATGTATATTTCCACTGACTACGTATTTAATGGCCAGGGAGACCAGCCTTGGGAACCGGATTGCAAGGACTATGCTCCATTAAATGTCTATGGAGATTCTAAGCTTAAGGGAGAGCTTGCAGTTTCTTCTATTCTTGACAAGTATTTTATCGTACGTATTGCATGGGTCTTTGGTGTAAATGGAAAGAACTTCATTAAAACCATGTTAAATGTAGGTAAGAATCATGACCAGTTAAAGGTGGTTTGCGATCAAGTAGGTACTCCTACCTATACCTATGATTTAGCAAGACTCTTAGTAGATATGATTGAAAGTGATAAATATGGTTATTATCATGCCACAAATGAAGGTGGCTTTATTAGCTGGTATGATTTCACCTTAGAAATCTTCCGTCAGGCCATCCAAATGGGACATGAGGAATATAAGGATCGTTTAAGTGTTTCTCCTGTAACTACAAAGGAATATGGGGTATCTAAGGCAGCAAGACCATTTAATTCAAGACTTTCAAAACAAAAGCTTGTAGACAATGGATTTACACCTCTTCCAGATTGGAAGGATGCACTTGCCAGATATTTAAAGGAAATTGAATTTTAATAGAGGTAATGATTATGGGACAGATTAATGTAGAAAAGAATGTTGGTGGTATTGAAGGCTTATGTGTGATCACCCCTGCCGTACATGGTGACGCTAGAGGTTATTTCATGGAGACTTACAATTCCAATGATATGAAGGAAGCTGGCTTAAATCAGGTTTTTGTACAGGATAATCAGTCGTCTTCTACCAAGGGTGTACTTCGTGGACTCCACTATCAGAAGGAATATCCACAGGCCAAACTTGTTCGTGTGGTTTCCGGCAGCGTATTCGATGTAGCCGTAGACCTTCGTCAGAACAGTGAAAGCTTTGGTAAGTGGTATGGTGTAGAATTAAGTGCAGAAAATAAAAAGCAGTTTTTAATTCCAGAAGGATTTGCTCATGGCTTCCTTGTACTTTCTGAAGTAGCTGAATTCTGTTACAAGGTAACAGATTTCTGGCATCCGGGAGATGAAGGTGGTTTAGCATGGAATGATCCTGAAATCGGTATTAAGTGGCCACAGCTTGTAGGAGAATATCAGGGAAGTCCTAAGGGAGACGGTTATCACTTAGAAGATAGTACTCCTATTAACTTAAGTGATAAGGATCAATTATGGGACGGCATTTCAAACGGTTTTCATTTTAACTAAGTTACTAAAACTTGATGGGAGAATGAAATAAAAGAAAGGCTTCTGCTTGTTAGACAGAAGCCTTTCTTTTATTTTCCTTCAATTTCCTTCATTTTTTCATCGCTCAATATATATTTTTTCTTAAACCAGATCAAGGCAAATGCCAATCCAATCACTGGAATAATAGTCATAACCATACGCAATCCAATCTTAGAAGATTGGGCGGTAGCCCTGGCAAAATCAATGGATTTTTGCTGATCACTGGTGGCCTGACTGGAAAGTTGAAAGATCTGTAAAGCAAGGGATGCAACAAAAGCAGACAATCCAGAGGCCAACTTCACTACAAAGGTTTGCATCGAAAATATCACCGATTCATCGCTTCTTTTATTCTTCCACCTTCCATAATCCACGGTATTAGCAAGAAATACAGTAGTTAAAACCGATAGGATTCCATTGGCCCCAAAGATAAAGAAGGCTGGAATAAAAAGAAGATAAACGTTTGTCATATTAATAAAAGCTAAGGCTAAGAGGCTGACATATCCAATTCCTGCCATAAGAATCGAAATATAAAAGATCTTAAGACTTTCCATAAACCTCCGAAGAAGTGGATAAAATAGCATCATTGCCAAAATCTGAACTGCCCCTCCAAAGGTATTAAATAGTGTATAGGAATTGTACCAGGAAGAGCCACCAAAATCATACTTAAAGAAATAAATCACCAGGTTTGATGTTAAGTAAATAGAACAATTTACCATTACAATGGTTACTACAACTGCCATGGCCTGATCATTCTTTAAAAGAGCCTGAAACATCTGCTTTACAGAAGCTGTTTCCATCTTCTCGGTCGATTTTTCTTTAATATTGAAACAGGTAATCAGAATAAATAGAATAAAGATGATTGCTATAATCAAAGAAAAATACTTAAAACCATTTACTTCAATTAGGCGGCTGGTTTTGGCTCCTGATATTCTGCCTAAAAACTCTACTGCCGGCATGGTAATCACGGTAATAATAGCAGATCCAACTCCGGCAAGTGACCTGGCTAAGGTGGTTAGATTTTCCCTTTCCTTTCCTCCTTTTGTAAATGCCGGAATCATTGACCAATAGGGAATATCCATCATAGTATAGGTAATCCCCCAAAGAATGTAAAAGATTGCCGCATAGGCTGTAAGTCCCGGTCCATCAAGTTTTGTAGGAGTTGCAAACATAAAGAACAGGATGATTGCGTTCGTTAGGGTTCCTATAAATAACCATGGTCGAAACTTTCCCCATTTCGTCTTGGTATCTGCCACAATCATTCCCATAATCGGATCATTAAAGGCATCGAAGATTCTTGCTGCCAAAAGAATGATTCCCATGGCTACAGCACTTACGCCTAACACATCCTGATAGTAATAAAGGATATACGAGGCCGAAAGCATGTAAACCATGTCCTTTCCTACCGCTCCTAATCCATAGGAGATTTTTTCTTTCCGGCTTAATAATCGTTCTTGACTCATAGTAATCCCTCCCTCATATAAAAGAAAACACCACAATGAAGTTGCAAAAACTAACATTGTGGTGTTATTATTACTTGCAAATACCCTGTAAAAGAATATCTACAAGACTATCTAAGGCTTTCTGATAAGAAAGACCTTCCTTGTTTAAAACATCATTGCTAAGCATAGCCTCTAAAGTTGACTGGTAAGCAATCTTAAATACACGGAAATCAAATTCCTTAAAGACTCCTTCATTGACACCCTTTTGAATTAAATCATAGGTATAGTCCCAATCACTTTCAATCCGCTCGTAAACACGTTCTGCGCACTTAGGATACTTATTCTTAATCATGTAAAGCTGAGTCATATCCATCTTTCTGAGTCCTTCAGGTAAGCATGCTAAGACTCCCTTAACCTTTTCATAAGTGGAAAGTTCATCATTCTGAATGATTTTTCTCTCTTCCTGCTTAATCTGATTAAAGATATAATCTACAAAATACATCATAAGATCTTTCTTATCGATAAATACCTTGTAAATTGTCTTTTTACTCATCTTGATTTCATCCGATAACTGATCCATTGTAAACTTCACACCATACTTCTCATACATAAGCATAGTGCCTTCCATTACACGAGCTTTGATGTCATCATACATACAAAAAATCCTCCTTGATTTCAAAAAACTCATATTGAAAAATATTTGTATCGTTTTCATAAGTTTAACATTTTATATAGTTTTTTGTAAACAAGTATTTTCACCAAAGTTATCTTTATATCTTAGACAAAATATAGAAAAACACACAAAAATAGTTCTAGTTTCTTAAAATATCCTTATTCTATTAGTATAAACTATTATATTTTTTCTATTTTCATTGAATCGTTACATTTATGCCTGGTATATATCCATTAATTTATTCTTTTTAAATGTATTTTTCTTTTGAGTTAATTTGCATCCCTTTTCCGTGCAAATGCCAGTTTTATTGTTCTGAATAAAATTAGACTTTGTAACCTTTACCTTGGTACCCTTATCTTTGGCATAGATTCCATACCAAGAATTTTTCTTAAAGGTTGAACCTGTAACGGTTAACTTAGATTTTGTTCCAGCACATAAGCCTGACTTCTTATTGGAATTTAGGCTTGATTTAGAAACCTTAAGGGTGGATTTATTTGAAAGAATTCCATATTGAGAATTTTTGCTAAATTTACAGCTTTTTACTGTGGCCGTAGAGTCATTCACAGATAATCCAGCTACCTTATTTTTGCTAAAACTTGCCCCAGTGATCTTGGCACTACTTCCCCTGGCAATACCAATGCCCGAAGCTTTGTTAATATCAAAACTATTATTCTTTCCAGATACCTTGATACTATCTTTATTATCGGTTCCTACTCCATGATGACCGTTAGAAGAAATCTTATTCCCCCCGGTTAAACTGAGACTAGCCCCGCCACTTAAAGAAATACCACACTGATTATTCCCAGTAACTGTGGTATTAGATATCTTTGCACTAGAAGCTCCAATACCAATTCCATGTCCTGTTGACTTTCCATTACTTCCGTTATTTTTAATGCTAGAAGAAGTGATGGTTGCCTTAGAAGAAGTACCTAGCAAAAGTCCCCGATCCCCATTGGAAACAATGCTAACCTGGCTTAAATCAAGACTTGCCGTAGTGGCATGAATCCCAATCTCCTGACAATTACTTACTTGTCCTCCAGTCATGGTAAAATTTCCTTTTGAAACCACGATTCCTTTTCCTGAGGAATTGCTAACATTTACATTTTCCAAAACTATGTCAGCCTCTCTAAAATCAAGAACCTCACTTCCCAAGCCACAGCCATCAAAACTAGCATTCTTAATAGTTAGCGTACCATCTGCCTTAAGTGGATAAAAAATAATAGCCGAAGCAGTGGTTCGAATAAAATTAGAACCATTACAATTTAAAACGACTCCTTTACTGATTACAATGGAAGATTCACACAAATAGGTACCACTGGTAAAATTGATTTGATCTCCTGCTTCTGCTGCCTCAATGGCTGCTTTAATTTCTTTCGAAACATCACTTTTACCGGTATGATCACAAGTCATGTTAATCTCCTTTCCATAGGCAGGAAACCCCATAAGACCAATTCCTATCCAGGATATGGTAAAAGCAAGTCCAAGTTTCTTTTTTAACTTCATAAGCGACTCCTTTCTTTCAAACATAAAAACCTCTGAATTACAAAAAAGTAGTTCAGGGGTTTTTATCCAACGATAACAAATAAATCTAAGAATATAATTAGAAATTACATTAACTTTCGATATAATTCCTTTAATTCTTCTTCGCTAGTGTCTCTAGGATTTCCAGGACGACATGCATCTGCATAAGCATCCTTAGCAAGGATATCTAAGTCCTCTTCCTTTAAAGCATCCAACTTCTCAGGAATTCCTACATCCTTAGATAACTGCTTCACTGCATCGATTGCTGCCTTACGATATTCATCCTGAGACATAGAATCTACGCCCTCAACTCCCATTGCTCTTGCAATTTCACGGAACTTATCTCCAGTATACTCCTGGTTATACTCCATCACGATTGGAAGCATCATAGCACATGCCACACCATGAGGAGTATCATAATGAGCTCCTAAAGTATGCGCAATGGAATGTGCTACTCCAAGACCTACATTAGAAAATCCCATACCTGCAATATACTGAGCTAAAGCCATACCTTTTCGGCCTTCTGGTTCATTCTTAACAGCGCTTCTTAAATTTTTGGAAATTAACTTAATCGCTTCTAAGTGGAACATATCGGTCATCTCCCAAGCTGCCTTGGTGGTATAACCTTCAATCGCATGAGTTAAAGCATCCATACCGGTTGCTGCCGTTGTACCTACAGGAAGGGTATACATCATCGTTGGATCCACAATTGCCACTTCTGGAATATCATGTTCATCTACGCATACAAACTTTCTTTCCTTTTCAACATCGGTAATAACATAATTAATCGTTACCTCAGCCGCTGTACCTGCAGTTGTTGGAACTGCAATCGTAGGAACCGCATGATTTTTCGTAGGTGCTACCCCCTCTAAAGAACGAACATCTGCAAACTCCGGATTGGTAATAATAATACCAATTGCTTTTGCAGTATCCATAGAAGAACCACCACCGATTGTGATAATAGAATCAGCTCCACATGCCTTAAATGCAGCTACTCCATCCTGTACATTCTTAATTGTTGGATTTGGCTTGATTTCTGAATAAATTGTGTAAGGAAGTCCAGCTTCGTCTAATAAATCTGTAACCTTCTTGGCAACCTCATACTTAATCAAGTCAGGATCTGTACACACGAAAATGTGCTTGAATCCCTTGCTCTTTGCAATGCCTGGGATTTCCTTAATAGCTCCTTCTCCATGATAAGAAACGTTGTTTAGAATAATTCTGTCTGCCATAATGTAAAAAACCTCCATTTGTAAAATATACTTGTGTGAATCAAGACTATATTATATCTTTCACATATTAAAATTGTATATCTTTTGGTGGTGAATGTCAAATTTCTTGTATAATTTCACTAAGTTTTATTAGCAAAAAAATCCCCATAAAAAGAAAACTTTTCTTCTTATGGGGAATAGAATTATTTATTTAAAAGAACATCAATTGCTGCAATCTTTACACAAAGTACTAAAATCTTAGCAGCTTCTCTTAATTCCTCTGGCAATGGGAAGGATGGAGCGATTCGAATATTTGAATCCTTAGGATCCTTGTGGTATGGATAAGTCGCACCTGCTCCTGTAAGAACAAGTCCAGCATCCTTACACATAGAAATAGCCTTCTTAGCACAACCATCAATGGTTTCAAGGGAAATAAAGTAACCTCCCTTAGGTTGATTCCATGAAGCAATATTACATGGAGCAAGTTTCTCCTCTAATACATCTAGTACAGCCTGGAACTTAGGGCAAAGAACCTTGGCCTGAGCCTCCATATGCTGATTGATACCATTAATATCCTTAAAGAACTTAACATGACGAAGCTGGTTGATTTTATCATGACCAATGGTCTGAATGGTCATAGACTTCTTTACATCTGCAATGTTTGCTTTAGAAGTTGCAAGAGCTGCAACACCAGAACCCGGGAAAGTAACCTTAGAGGTTGAGCAGAATTCATAAACCAGATCTGGATTTCCAGCTTTCTCACACTCTGAAAGTATATCAAGAATCTGTGCAGGATGTTCATAATCCAAATGATGCACGGTATAAGCATTATCCCAGTAAATTCGGAAATCTTTAGCGGCCGGCTGTAAGGCTGCAAATCTCTTTACTACCTGGTCTGAATATACAATACCGGTAGGATTTGCATACTTAGGAACACACCAAATTCCCTTCACCGACTCATCTTCTGAAACATACTTCTCTACTAAATCCATATCAGGACCATCACTAAGAAGAGGAATATTAATCATCTCAATTCCAAAATGTTCGGTAATAGCAAAATGTCTATCATATCCTGGAACAGGACATAAGAATTTTACCTTATCTAACTTGCACCATGGAGTGTTTCCCAATACACCATGGGTATAGGATCTTGATACGGTATCATACATGATATTTAAGGAAGAATTGCCGTAAATAATCAAATTTTCCGGTGAAGTATTAATCATACCGGCAACTAATTCCTTCGCTTCCTTCAAGCCGTCTAAAACACCATAATTTCTACAATCAGTACCGTCAGCTGCTAATAAATCATCCTCAGTAAGCACCTTCATCATAGGCATAGATAATTCTAACTGATCTGGTCCCGGCTTACCACGAGCCATATTTAGGCTGATTCCCTTGCTCTTAACATCCTCATATTCGTTTAATAAATTAGCACGAAGAGCCTCAAGTTCTTCTTTTGACATTTTTGTAAAATCTGACATTTTATACGTCCTCCTAAAACATTTGTCTTTTCTAGACACACACTGTTCAATATTATACTCTTCTAAAAGTCTCATGTCTAGCCTTTTTTTCTAAAAAATCCTATTATTTCAAGGGAAAAACATAAGATACGGCTTCTGTCAGATTTCCTGACAGAAGCCGTTTATCTTTTCTTATTTCAAATGACGATATATGGAACTTAAAGCCTTAATCACCGTCTGTTCCCGAACTTCATTTCGATTTCCTTTAAAGTGATTTTCTTCCACCCAGACTTTTCCCTGACAGTAATAACCAATATACACCAAACCAACCGGCTTTTCTTTGCTACCACCATCTGGACCTGCAATCCCGGAAGTTGCCAGTCCCACATCTGCACCAGCTACCTTAGCCACACCTTCCGCCATAGCAGCAACCGTTTCAGGACTAACCGCCCCATGACTTCCAAGAATTTCTTTCTCCACACCAAGAATCCTGTGTTTTGCCTCATTGGAATAAGTAATATAGCTTTCATTTATCACTCCAGAGGCACCAGGGCAATTAATCAAGGTAGCCGCTACCAATCCTCCGGTACAAGATTCTGCAGTGGCAATGGTCATCTGATGATCCAATAAAACCTTCACCAGTTGTTTTGCAAGAATTGTTTCTATCATTTGTTTGTACTCTCCTCGGATAGGACACTCTTGTTATGAATCAAATAATCAAATAAAGAAATTACTGTAAGAACAAGACTTAAATAAATCAATACCTGCTCTGCAATATAGTAAGCCTTTACATTAAAATCAAGAATTACAGCAATAATTGTTACCATTGTAACGGCTGTCTTAACCTTTCCCCACATTCCTGCAGCAATAACGATTCCATTATCACTAGCTACTAAACGGAAGCCGGAAATAATAAACTCTCTTGCAATAATAATAAGAACAATCCAAACCGGAATTTGAATCTTACCATTGTAATCACTGATTGTGGTACAAAGACAAATCAATGCAGAAGAAACTAAAAGCTTATCTGCAAGAGGATCCATAAACTTTCCAAAATTAGTTACAAGATTATACTTTCTAGCAATCTTACCATCTAACAAATCAGTTAAACTGGCAATAATAAAAATTGCGGTAGCAATGTATTTACCTCCAGGAATTGGTGCAAGTAATGCTACAACAAAAAATGGAATTAATATAACACGTAATACAGTTAACTTATTAGGTAAATTCATCTTTCTTCTCCTAAATTCAAATCTCACTTGAGAGAATACTTCTCACTGAAAATGATTCTCAATATAACATACGCAGGAAGCTGCTTTAGTCTTCCACCAGTTCCCCAATCAGGTCATATTCATGAGAAGCAATCACACGAACCTTAACAAAATCTCCACTCATTAAATCGTAAGTGGTTTTTAGAAACAGATTTCCATCTACGCCTGGAGCGTCCATATATGTTCTAGTTACATAGACATCTTCATCCGTAAGTTTTCCCTCTACCATCACTTCCAATTCCTTCCCTACCATGTCATTTGCATGTTCAAAAGCAATCGTCTGTTGCAACTCCATTAGTTCGTTGCGGTAGTTTTCCTTAACCTCTTCCTCAATCTGATTTGGCATGGAATACGCTTTGGTATCCTCTTCCGCAGAATAGGTAAAGACACCCAATCGATCAAAACGTACTTGTTTAATAAAGTCCATCACATCTTCATGATCACATGGTCTTTCCCCAGGAAATCCGGTAATCAGGGTGGTTCGAATGGCAATATCAGGAATCGCTTCCCGTAAATTTGCAATCTTTTCTAAAAGTTCCCGCCGGTTTGTTCTTCGTCCCATCGCCTTTAAAACCTGATCAGAAGAATGTTGAATTGGAATATCCAAATAATGACAAATCTTTTCTTCCTTCCGCATGGTTTCAATCAGTTCAGGATAGATTTCCTCCGGATAACAATACAAAATTCGAATCCACTTAAGATCCTCTATTTCACAAAGCTTCTCTAGTAAAAGGTGCAAACTTTTTTTCTTGTATAGGTCTGTTCCATATAAAGTAGTTTCCTGAGCAACCAGAATCAATTCTCTCGCTCCCTGGTCTACTAAGGCTCTTGCCTCTTCTAAAATTTCTTCCATAGGAACTGAGCGATAACTGCCTCGAACCCTTGGAATAATGCAATAAGTACACCACTTATCGCATCCTTCAGCTATTTTTAAATAAGCATAATAGCCACCACTGGTATTAATTCGGCCAGTATCATGGGATGGTAAACGATTAATCGGACAAAAGATCTGGCTAGGTTTTGATTCTTTCTTTTCCAAATTTTCAAGACATTCCATCACCAAATCTGAAATTTGATCATAGGAAGTCGTGCCAATCAGTCCATCTACTTCAGGAATTAATTCCTCAATTTCCTTGCGATATCTCTGGGCCAAACAACCAGCGGCGATTAAAATCTTACAATTCCCCTCCTGCTTCATCTGTCCCATAGAAATCAAGGTATTAATGGATTCTTCCTTGGCATCTCCAATAAAACAGCAGGTATTTACAACAATAATATCAGCCTGGTATTCATCATCTGTAAAAACGAACCCATCTCTGCGAAGATGATTAAGCATCTTCTCCGAATCAACCAGATTCTTATCACAACCTAAGGATACAAAGCTGATTTTTAAATCTTTTCTTGTACTCATGTATGAATTACTCTTCTTCGTCCTCATCGTCAGCAATCACATGAAGTAGACCTGTATTTAATTCATCAACTGCCTTTGAAAGAGGCTTTAAATTGCGAACCTCAGAATAATCCTTCACAACAGGGTCTTCCTCGCCATTTACTTCATCAATAATCTGTCTGGATCTCTTTGAAACTGCAAGAACAATGGAATATCTTGAATTAACAACTGGATCCTCGCCCTCTTCAACATTCTGGTTTACAACCTGCATCAAATCATAATAAGATGGATGTAACATCATAATACTCTACTCCTTTCGAAAAGCCTTAAGACTTTCTTTCATATCATTAATAAGTTCTTTATTACCTATGGAACGGAAATGAGAAGCCATGATTAATTCATGAAGCTTGTCAACACATTCCTCTAAGTCATCATTAATCAGTAAATAATCATACTGATCCATACTGTCTGCTTCTTCATATGCTCTTGCCATACGGTCAGCCACCACTTCAGGGGTTTCTGTTCCCCTTCCACTTAAGCGTCGCTCTAATTCCTCGCCACTTGGAGGAGTTACAAAAATAGAAATTGCCTCCGGCATTACTTCTTTTACATGAAGTGCACCTTGAACCTCAATTTCTAGGATTACATCCCTGGCTTCCTCTAATTTCTTAGTAACAAAAGCCTTTGGTGTACCATAAGAATGCTTTACATACGAGGCATACTCAATAAAGGCATCTTCCTTTACCATCTGATCAAACTCTTCTTGGCTGCGAAAGAAATAATTTACTCCTTCCTCCTCGCCTTCTCTAGGCTGGCGAGTAGTAACGGATACAGATAAGGCATAATTGTCATACTTTTCCATTAAACGTTTGATGATGGTTCCCTTGCCGGCTCCAGAAAATCCTGAAAGTACAATTAATGTTCCCTGCATGCTTGAACCCTCACTTTCTCTTTTTATTCAATATTTTGAACCTGTTCTCTTACCTTTTCAATCAGGGTTTTTAATTCAATTGCATGATCACAAATCTCCACATCCCCTGATTTAGAAAGAATGGTATTGGACTCACGATTCATCTCCTGAGCAAGAAAATCAAGTTTTCGGCCTAGTTCTCCAGAAGACTCCATAGTATCTTTCATGGCTTGCACATGACTGCTAAGGCGAACCAATTCTTCATCTACCGCAATCTTATCAGCATAAATAGTGGTTTCCATGGCAATTCTAGATTCATCTACACCACTTTCCTTTAAAAGATCAGAAATCCGATCACTTAACTTTTGACGAAACTCTTCCACTAAGATCGGAGATCTTGAAGAAATAAAGGAAACATGACCACTGATTTCTTCCATCTTCGAAAGAAGGTCAGATAAAAGCCTATCTCCTTCCATCTTCCTACTTTCCACAAATTCCTTGCAAGCGACCCTTAAGGCTTCATCCAAAACAGGCCAAATCGCCGTTTCATCCACCTTCTTTTCCTTTTGCATCAAGACTTCCGGGAAAGATGCAAGCTTGCTAACGGTAAGATCTTGGTCTAGATGAAAATCATCCTTCATTTTGTTTAAAATCTTTAAATACTCACCAGCCAATGCTTCATTATAGGATAATGAAATATCTTCCGCACGATAAGATTCATAGGTAATATAAAGGTCCACCTTTCCACGACTGGCAAATTCCCGTACCACATCACGAATCTTGCTCTCAAAACTGGATAATACTTTAGGAAGTCTGGCGGATATCTCTAAAAATCGGTGATTTACCGATTTTATCTCAACGGTGATCTTATAATCTTCCGAAGAAGCTTCCCCTCTTCCATAACCTGTCATACTAAACATAGTACATACTCCTTCTATATTGCATGTTGACACACTGCCACCACTACACAATCCAATTTATTATAGTCTAAATACCCCTTTACGTCAAGAATAAGAGCCTGTAAAATCCCTTCTGCTTTCTATTTTTTCTCTTGTTTTTTTATTTGGATATGCTAAGATGATTGCAGAAGAGATAGGAGGTTAGGGTATGAGAAGAAAAATACTACTTGCTTTTATGAGTTTGCTTTTAGTATCCGGTACTTTTGGTATAACAGCCTGTGAAAAAAAGAATACCAACAAAGAACAAAACCAAAGCACAAGCGCAGAAAAAAAAGACCACCGACCTGTGCAGGAGGTTCTTTCAAGTCTGGCAGAACAATATGATACCATTGCTTCCATGGATCAATCCTTTTATGGAGATGAGAAATGGAAAAAGTACTTTGAACACCTGTATGAGGCAAGTCCGGACCTTGTTTTGGACTATGGGATTTACTACTCCAATGAAGCGAAGGCAGATGAAGTAAATCTCTTGTATGCCAAGTCCCAAGAAGACGTTTCACTTTTAAAATCAAAATTAGAGGCTAGAATTCAATCTAGAATCAAAACCTTTGAAAGTTACCTGCCGGAAGAAGTTGCAAAATTTGATACAGCAGTGATAGGTAGTTATGATCAATATGTTTATCTGATTATTTCAGACCAATCCAAGGAAATCGAGGATTCCTTGCTTACGACACTTAAATAAACGGAGGGATTATTATGAAAAAAAATATACTTGCATTTGCAGGCTTTGGAATCTTAAGCCTATCTTTAATTGGAGGAAGTTTTGCATACTCAGCTAGCAAAACCGATCACTTAAACAAGAAATTAATGAAAACCATGAACCAGCAAAAGAAAAGTCTTGATCAGCTGACAAACACCTTAGATGAAATGAAAAAGAAGGAAGAAAAAGAAAATAATACCATTGCCGGAACTTACCCTGTCATTGATTTTACCTATTTGGCAGACGCTTATAAATCCGGAAAAACCAAGGATTTGTCTGAGGAGGATAAGGAAACCTTGGAGTTAGCCCAGGAATTTTTAAAAGATATCATCACAGATGACATGACTCCTTATGACAAGGAATTAGCTATTCATGATAAGTTATGCACCTATGCCAGTAAAGATCTTACCAATTCCGTTTCCGCCATTCCGGATGAGGATATTCAATTAGCTACCCCTCATGGATTCCTAAAGTATAAGAAAGCAGTTTGTATTGGATACGCTACCACTTTCCGACTGCTTTTAAATATGGTTGATATCCCATGCCAAATCGTAAAATCTTCTGACCTTGGTCATTCTTGGGATTTAGTTCAATTAGATGATAATGCCTGGTACCATGTAGATTGCTATTCCGACTCTAGCGATACCAACCAGGCAGATCACAACTACTTTAATATGAACAATGAACAGTGCCTATCGAATAATGATTTTCAGGTAGATGATTATCCAAAAGCAGAAGGTAGCAAGTACAACTATATCTCATTAAATACCAAGGAATTAGATTCCATCTATGATCTTCCTGAATACTTAAAAGAAAACCTTACCCAAAGCACTACCCTTTATGTTCATTTCAAGAAAAATATTCCTTTTGAATATGTAGATGCAATCCTGAATGCCTTACTTGCCAGTGAGGAATACTCAGGGGGAGAACTGTATGAATCAACCCAGATGTACAACGAAGACGATTTTACCTATGTAATTTACTACAAAACTGCTCAAGATGTTGCCGCTATTGACGAGATTAATGACGATGAGCAAGTCCCATATGAGGATGTGGATTTTGATAAATTATGTGATAAATTTTCAGAAATCTTTGGTTCTGAAGTGAATTTAGAGGATTACTATTACACCGAGGAAGAGTATGAGGAAGCTTACGATGAAAATAACTACAAGACAGAAGCTGTAGGCTAAAAGGAGGAACCATGGCATTCGATGGCATTACCATTGCAAACCTGGCAAAAGAATTAAAAGAAGAATTGGTAGGAGCAAGAATTTTTAAGATCACTCAACCGGAAGAGGATGAGCTTCAGTTCGTTTTCAAAGGAACGAAATCCGGAAGCAAGAAATTATTTATCTCTGTCTCCCCTTCTCTTCCCATAATTTATTTCACAGAGGAGAATAAACCAAGCCCCTTTACCGCACCAAATTTCTGTATGTTTTTAAGAAAACACATTGGAAATGGTCGTTTAGTGGATCTTTACCAACCAAACATGGAACGAATCCTGGTATTTGTTGTAGAGCATTTTGATGAAATGGGGGACTTATGCAGGAAAGAATTAATCGTAGAATTAATGGGAAAACATTCCAATATTATTTTTGTAAATGATGAACATAAAATCCTAGATTCTATTAAACATATTCCAGCCTCCGTTAGTTCTCTTCGAGAAGTATTACCCGGAAGACCTTATTTTATTCCAAAGACCGGCGAAAAGTTAAACCCATTGACGGTAAGCCAGGAGGACTTTTTGTCAAGCTTAATAAAAAAAGATCTCCCCTTAGAAAAGGCTCTCTACCAGTCTTTCACTGGAATCAGTCCTCTTATAGCAAGGTCTATGATTGACCAGTCAGGGCTAGAAGCAAAGGCAAACACCAAAAGTATCAACGAAGATTTCTTAAGACATTTGTATCATTTCTTTAAGGACAATATGACTTTAGTGAAAGAAGAAAACTTTCATCCACAGATTTATGAAAAGGATGGCGACTACATTGAGTATTCCTCCATTCCCCTTTCCGGATTTGATGACTGTCAGGTTTTAGAAAAGAATTCCATTTCCGACTTGTTAAGTGATTATTATAAAACCAAGGTCATTCGCACCAGAATGCGGCAGAAATCTGCAGATCTTAGGCACTTGGTATCTCAACTTTTAGAGAAGGAAATTAAAAAGTTAGACTTACAGGAAAGGCAATTGGCAGATACCGGCAAGATGGAAAAGGATCGTATCTATGGGGAATTAATCAAAGCTTATGCCTATACCCTACCAGAACAGGCGGATTCCTTAATTTGTCAAAATTACTATGATGATAACAAGGAGATCGAAATAAAACTGGATAAAAACCTGACTCCTATGGAAAATTCTCAGAAGTATTTTTCCAAATATGCCAAGGCCAAGAGAACAGCTTCTGCTCTTTCAAGTGTTATTCTTGAAACCAAAGAAACCGTAAAACACTTGGAATCTGTGCAAACCTCTTTGGAATTTGCCATGGATGAAGCTTCTTTACTACAAATTCGTGAAGAACTTGAGGAATATGGCTTCATTAAGAAGCATGTTCACGGAAAGAAAAAGGGAAAGGTAGAAAAAAGCCAGCCTTACCACTACCAAACCCCAGACGGTTATGATTTATATGTAGGAAAAAACAATTATCAAAATGAAGAATTAACTTTCCACTTTGCTAATAACAACGATTGGTGGTTCCATGCAAAAGGCATCCCAGGAAGCCATGTGATCGTCAAAAGTAAAGACAAGAAGGAATTACCTGATTCTGTTTTTGAAGCTGCAGCAGGTCTTGCGGCCTACTATTCAAAAAACAGTAAACAGGGAAAGGTAGAAATCGACTATGTGCAAAAACGAGAGCTTCGAAAAGTCACTGGAGCCGCCCCTGGATTTGTAATTTACCATACCAATTATTCTATGATGATTGCTCCTTCTATTAAAGGATTAAATTTATTATCATAAAAAAAGATTGTTGCATCCAGCATGCAACAATCTTTTTTTATTTATTAAAACGTAACCTATTATTCTCTTCCGACTCAGGCTCCTCCTCTGAAACATGGCGATAACTGGTATAAGTATCATACGTAAGCACTAGAAAAGCCAGAAAAACCAATAGAGCCAGGAACATATGTGGTACCTGATACATTTTATTCTCAATACTCACATGTAAGAAAGAAAATTCCACAAAAGCATACAATGCCCAAGCCAAAGTGGACTCTAAACATAAAATCCCTTTATAATTAAATGGTTTATTGGAATAATCCCACCAAATACAACCGAAACGACGAATCATCATCTGGGCGATCCCATATTCAAAAATAGTGGCAAAAACCGCTCCCATAAGGACCACCATTGGTAGATGGTGAGAAAATGGTGATAATAATCGATAAATAAAAAATTCACCTATGCCGTAAATAGGGCATATAGGTCCCTTTAAAAATCCTCGATTCGTCACCTTCTTATTACAAAATGACATATAGATGGATTCCATCATCCATCCTAAAACGCTATAAATGAAAAACATAGCAAGTACAACTACTAAATTTTCACCTTCTGTACTATTTAACATGTTGTTAATCATAATCACTCCTAATCCCTATTTTCTCTATAAAGCTGATGGTAATACTCTTTCCTTAAGACGGTGAATCGTCTCAAAAACAGTACAGTACTTATCAGCATACATTACTACATATCCCTCTATATACTTAGGTGGCACAATGGTTAAAGGCCACATATGTTTTAATATAATATCAGCTTCCATATCAGTTAATTTAAAATAACGTGAGGCATTCCTATGAGCCACCTTTGGATGAGTTAAGCCATGAAGACGATTGCCTGTTTCTTTCTTATAGGTATGCCAATCATATAAAAACATATCATGAAGCAAACCGCCTCTGGCAGCCGCCCGATAGTTATATCCAAATTTTTTACAAATTTTATAGGAAACATAAGATACCTTAATACAATGATCTAGGGTTGTTGTGCTTCCATGCTGAATAAAGTTCGACATCTTCTTACACTTCTCATGAGCCAAGATATCATAAACACAATTCATATATTCCTTGTCCTTAGAACAAGGGTTAGATCCTAAAAAACTTTCTTTCTTCAGTTCAGTAATAACCTGTTCTTTGATTTTGTGTTTTTCAATAATCAACTGCTCTAAATGATTCATAAATCCCCCTCGCTTTTATAAAGCATTCTGATTCTTTTGCTCTCCTCCAGATAAAAGCCTCCAACCAGATAAAAGAACCTGTGTAATGGTTGTTTTATGTTCCTTGGCATAAGCTTTCAGTTTCATATATTCTGATTCAGATACACGAAGTCCCAAACTCTTATGTTTTGGGTTTTTAATTTTCGGTCTTCCCAGTTTCCCCATACACCTTCTCCTTTCACAAGCAATACTAGTATAGTTTTTGTTCAACAAAAAGTCAACCTATCTCAAAAGAAAAAGCCCAGCAAGGGCTTTTTCCTTCTATAAAAGATCATATAACTGTTCATAAATCTCAGCAGATTTTTTCCAAGAAAAGTCTGCCATCATTGCCCGATCAACGATGCGATTCCAATCTCGTTTTCGATCATAGAAAATCTTTTCAGCATAACGAATCGCACCCATCATCTCGTGGGCATTATAGTTGGTAAAAGAAAAACCGGTTCCCTTATTCTCATATTCATTATAAGCTTCCACCGTATCCTTTAAACCACCGGTCTCACGAACGATTGGTACCGTTCCATACCTTAAGGACATCAACTGACTGAGTCCACATGGCTCAAACAAGGATGGCATTAAAAATGCATCGCAAGAAGCATAGATTTTATGAGACATCTCTTCGGAATAGTAAATATTAGCAGATACCTTATCTGAATACTTCCAAGCAAAATGACGGAACATATTCTCATATTGCTCTTCTCCCATTCCTAAAACCACGATTTGAATGGCATCCTGACAAATCTCATCCATAACCCGATCAATTAAATCTAAGCCCTTTTGGGAAGTTAACCTGGACACAATACCAATCATCATACATTTTGGATCTTCTGCTAGGCCCAATTCCTTTTGTAATGCCTTTTTATTCTTAATTTTTTCTTTACGGAAATTATCTACATCATAATTAGCCACTAAAAATTTGTCTTTTTTAGGATTATAAAGATCATAATCAATGCCGTTTACAATTCCCCAAAGATCATTCTGTCTTGCTCTCATAAGGCCATCCAAACCTTCTCCATAAAATTCCGATTGAATTTCAGAAGCATAGGTATTGGATACAGTGGTCACCTTATCGGCATAGGTGATACCACCCTTTAAAAGATTTCCATTCTCATAATCCTTTAACTTATCTGGCACAAAGTAATAATCTGATAGGCCGGTAATGGACTGGATGGTTTTATAGTCCCAAACTCCTTGGAATTTCAAGTTATGAATGGTCATAACAGACTTCATATTCCAATAAAATTCACCACCTCTAAAACTATCCTTAAGATAAACCGGTACTACGCCGGTCTGCCAGTCATGACAGTGAACAATATCTGGTTGGAATCCAATCACAGGAAGAGCTGATAAGGCGGCTCTTGAGAAAAATGTAAACTTCTCAATATCCCATAACATGTCTCCATATGGTCTTGGCCCATTAAAGTAGAATTCGTTGTCAATAAAGTAATACATAATGTCTTCGTATTCCAACTTTAAAATACCAACATATCTACTGGCACCATAGAAATCCATATAAAAATGATCTACATATTCCATCTGATCTTTCCACTTCTGATCAATGCAAAGATACTTTGGAAGAATAACGCGACAATCAAAACGATCCTTATCAAAATTCTTTGGAAGCGATCCAACTACATCGGCTAATCCACCGGTCTTAATAAATGGCACACACTCTGATGCAACAAATAATACGTTTTTCATATGTCGTCCTCCTATTCTAGAAACTCATTACCAGTTTTATTATATCGCAATACTTGCCGTCATTCAAATTTATCCCTCAGCTTTTTTCTCATTTGCCATAAAAATCATCTCTCTGGCATGACTTAGTACGGCATCTGTGATTTTTACACCACCTAACATTCTAGCAAGCTCATCTACTCGCTCCTCCTGATTTAATGGATAAATATTAGTTTCCGTACTTTGATTCTTAACTTTTTTTTCAATTAAGAAATGCTTATCTGCCATAGCAGCAATTTGAGGAAGATGGGTAATGCAGATAACCTGTCGTTTTCTTGAAAGCCTACACAACTTTTCACCCACTGCTTCGGCGGTTCTTCCGCTAATACCGGTATCTATTTCATCAAAAATCATGGATTCCACATCATCTTCATCGGCTAAAATGTTTTTTATTGCCAACATAATTCTAGAAAGCTCACCACCGGAAGCCACTTCATTTAATGGGAAAAGTGGCTGTCCGGGATTCGTGGAAATTAAAAAGGAAACCTGATCGATTCCTGTTTTCTTAGGCTCCTCTAAGGAACTGATCAATACCTTGAATTTTACATCTAAGAAATTCAATTCTAACAAGGACTGAATAATTTTTTTCTCTAATTCTTTAGCAGCCTTCTTTCGAAATTCGCTTAGGACTTGGGCTTCCTTATAAAATTCCTTTTCTGCTTGTTGAATCTGGACTTCTAATCGATTTTTTTCATTTTCATAATCCATAAGTAATTCCAGCTTTTTTTCTGCCTCTTCCTTATAGGACTGAATTTGGAGAAAATCATCCCCATATTTATCTTTTAATCGATTGATTTGATTTAAACGTTCTTCGGTTTCAAATACCTCTTCCTGATCAAATTCATATTCCGAAAGTTTTCCTGAAAGGTCATATGAAACATTTTTAATTAAGTCTTCTAATTCCAAAAGCTGACCATATATACTGGAAAGATCTGGATCTAAAGAGAATCGAGACAGTCCCCTTAAACTGTATCCAATTCGTTCCAGTATTCCTCCCTGTCCTTCAAAAGCATCCTGACACTCCCCTAGAGATTCCATTACCCTTTGGGCCTGACTGATTTTTCTAAACCGCTCCTCAAGTTCCAAATCCTCCCCTTCTTTTAGGTTTAGATTTTCAATTTCCTTGATTTCATATTGAAGAAAATCCACCTGTCTGAAACGTTCTTCTTCATCCATAGAAAAGTCTTCCCTCTTTTTCAAGAGGGTTTGATAGTCATGATAAATCCTTGAGACTTGATCCTTCTTTTTCTTTCCCTGATCTTCCAAGAGGGCATCTAAGATTTCAAGGTGTTTTACCTGCTTTAAGAGGGACTGGTGTTCATGCTGACCATGAATATCAAGTAATTTCTCTGTTAATTCTTTTAATAAGGAATTGGTAATGGACTGTCCATTTAACCTGGCCTGAGATTTACCATTTTTTATTTTACGAGACAGAAAGAGACTATCCTCCTCAATGGGATAGTCATTCTTTAATAAAAAGTCTTTGATTCGCTCATTCATGGAAAAGGTAAGTTCCACCAAACCATAATCAGCATTCTCAGAAACCATGTTCTTGGCCGGTTTTAACCCAAGGGCAACATTAATAGAGCCAATTAAAATAGACTTACCGGCGCCCGTCTCTCCACTTAAAATATTAAGACCCTTCGTAAAATCCAGGTCAGCTTCTTTAATTAAAACTAAATTTTTTACATGTAAATTTTCCAGCATAAGAATCCCCTTTCGTATTTTATCCATACTCTTAACACATCATTAATTCTGTAATTTTTTTTGTAATACCCTTAAAAAACTTAAGTCTGTCATTTTAATAATCTTAATAGACATCTCAGATTTTTTTATAATAATTCTATCCCCCGGTGTAACAACTAAATTCTTGTCCCCATCAAAACTTACCAAACGCCCTTCATTCCCTGACCGGCTTGGAAGAATCTCTAAAGTAATCTCTTTTTCAGCCCCAAGGACAATGGATCTGGAATTTAAGGTGTGAGGTGAGATAGGGGTTAATAGAACTAATTTTGCCTCTGGTTCCACAATAGGACCACCGGCAGATAAGTTATAAGCAGTAGACCCTGTAGGGGTGGCCACAATCATGCCATCCGCAGAATAGGTATATAATAACTTTTTGTTTACATAGACATTATAGTCTAACACTTGAAGCATACCACTTCTGATCAATACAATGTCATTTAAGGCAAGCTCGTGGGCAATTTCTTTTTCCTTATGAAAAACCTTGCCTGAAAGCATCATTCTCTCTTCCGTCTTATAATCATCCTTTAATAGACGGTCTAGGGTTTGCTCGATATGGTCTTTATCTACTTCTGCCAAGTAACCTAGTTTGCCAAAATTAAACCCCAAAAATGGAATTTGTAATTCCCCTAAATCTCTGGCTGCCTGAAGCATTGTTCCATCTCCTCCAATCACCAGGATTGCCTCGGTATCTTCAGGAACTAAGGTAGGTAAGGTGTATTTCTCATTTTGTTCATGTCTCATGTCATTGACAAACATTTGACAGATACCACCTTTTTTCTTTAAGTAATCCATAATATGGTTACTTGCTACCAGGTCCTTATCTTTTAATATATTTGAAATTAAAAAGAAATACTTCATCTCATCACCCTTTACTTATCAAGGACTCCATGAGCTCTTGAAACAGCCTCTACAATCTGATTTTCAGTTAAACAAGAAGTTCCCCTCTCCTGATTTGTATTTTTTAGATGAAGAAGGTATTCAATATTTCCCTCTGGTCCCTTAATAGGAGAATAATCCAAATTTAAGACCTGAAAGCCAATGGAGAGGGCGTACTCTACTACCATCTCAATTACCTCAATATGAACTGCAGGATCTCTTACCACTCCTTTTTTTCCTACCTTTTCTCTTCCCGCCTCAAACTGAGGTTTAATTAAGCAGGCAACCTCTCCTTCCTCTTTTAAAATGTTTTTTACCGGAAGTAAGACTTTTGTTAAAGAGATAAAGGATACATCAATGGAAGAAAAATCTACCGGGTCTGGAATCTGGTTTGGTTCCACGTAACGAATATTGGTTTTTTCCATGCAAACAACCCTTGGATCGTTTCGAAGTTTCCAGTCTAGTTGACCTCTTCCTACGTCAATGGAGAACACCTTCTTGGCTCCATTTTGAAGCATTACATCTGTAAAACCACCGGTAGAAGCGCCTACATCCATACAGGTAAGGCCTAAAAGATTCAAATCAAATGAGTGAATGGCCTTATCTAATTTATAGCCACCCCTGCTAACAAAGGGAAGGGTCTTTCCCCGGACTTCAACGACAGCATCCTCCGGAAAAGTCGAACCTGCCTTGTCTTCCTTTTCATTATTCACGTAAACCTGTCCACTCATAATAATCACCTTGGCTTTTTCCCGAGAACTTGCCAGACCCTTTTTTACTAATAATACATCTAAACGTTCTTTCATCTTTTTTCCTTTTTATTCAAACACTGCTTTAATCTTAGTTAGGATTTCTTCTTCATTTAAACCGGTTATTTTAAATAATTCATCCATCGTTCCCTGTTCCACATAAGTATTTGGAATCGTGATAGGAAGAACCTTTACCCGATCATCCCCTAAGCCCATATGGAAACTATAGTAAGTTGCCACAGCCATTCCATAGGAACCATTTAATACATTATCTTCAATGGTAACAATTAAAGAATGCGTTCGACTTAATTTATTTAAAAGTTCCTCATCTAATGGCTTGATAAACCTGGCATTTAGCAATGATACATGGTAGCCTTCTGCCTTTAATTGCCTGCGCACCCTCTCTCCAAGGCTAACCATGGAACCGGTACAAAGAATAGCAATGTCCCGTTCCTTATAAAGAAGCTCACTTTTACCAAGTTCAATAGGACTACGGAATTCCTTCAAATGATCACTGGCAATGGCCTTTGGATACCGAATTGCAAGGGGATGCTGAAAATGATAGGAATAATTAATAACATCATAAAGTTCATATTTATTCTTTGGTGCAAAAATATATAAATTCGGAATGGAAGATAGATAAGAAATATCATAAATTCCCTGATGGGTCTGTCCATCTCCCGGTACAAGACCTGCACGGTCAATTAAAAAAGTAACCGGAAGATCCTGAATACAAACATCATGAAGAATTTCATCGTAGGCCCTTTGCAAAAATGAAGAATAAATGGCAACATAAGGATGAAAACCCTGACAGGCAAGGCCTGCTGCAAAGGTAACCGCATGCTGTTCTGCAATTCCTACATCAAAGAAGCGATTCGGAAATTCCTTGGCAAATGCAGAAAGTCCCGTACCATCCTTCATAGCAGCAGTAATAGCAACTACATTTTCATGATCTCTTCCTAACTTTAACATAGAGGCAGAAACAACCTTGGTAAAGGTAATGCCGGTTTTAGGAATCGGACATCCATTCTCCGGATTAAAGGCTCCAATACTATGATAGCTTTCCGGATGACTTTCCGAAGGAATAAAGCCTTTCCCCTTCTTGGTAATCACATGAATTAAGCATGGATGATCCAGTTTTAAGGCCTCCTTGGTAAGTTTAACCATAGCCTCAATATCATGTCCATCTACCGGTCCTAAATAGGTAATTCCTAAATTTTCAAAATACATGCCTCCCACCATCATTGACTTGAGGGAAGATTTCGCTTTTTTTATATTTCGAATCAAGGTCTCTCCACTTGGAACCTTCTCAAGGGTATGAAGAACATTACTTTTTAAATCATTGTATCGTTCCCCGGCACGAAGATTACTTAAATAAGTATTCATGCCACCCACATTTTCAGAGATTGACATATTATTATCATTTAATATAATCACCAGATTTCTTTTTAAAGATGCCACATTGTTAAGGGCTTCAAGGGCTAAGCCCCCGGTTAAGGAAGCATCTCCAATGACACAAACCACCTTGGAAGGATCATTTTTTAGAACCATGGCTTGAGCCATTCCAAGGGCAGCGGAAATAGAAGTAGAACTATGACCGGTATCAAAGGAATCACAAGGACTTTCACTTCTCTTTGGGAATCCACTGAGTCCCCCGTAGGTTCTTAAGTGATCAAACCCATCTTTTCTTCCAGTCAAAATCTTATGGGTATAACATTGATGGCCTACATCAAAAATTAATTTATCCTTTGGTAAATTCAAAACCAAATGCAGGGCCATTGTTAGTTCTACAACGCCTAAATTGGAAGCTAAGTGACCACCCTTGGCACTAATCTTATCAATGAGAAAACTTCGTATCTCCTTGGCTAATTTAGGATAATCTTCCGGTTTGATTTTTTTTATATCATTTTCATTATTAATTTGGTCTAAAACCGCCATAATAACTCCTCAAACTTTATTTTTTTCTTTCGATTAAATATAAAATTAATTCTCTTAAAAAATCATTTTTTGCACTTAAAGTGTCATATACAGAAATCGCTTTTTGGGAAAGATGTTTCACATCTTCTTTGGCTCCTTCTACCCCTTTTACGGTGACATAAGTTGTTTTATGATTTTTTTCGTCATTCTTTACTGGCTTTCCTAATACCTCAGAGGTTGATGTAACGTCTAAAATATCGTCTTCAATCTGAAAGGCAATTCCTACAGATAAACCGATTTCCATTAATTTTTCGATTTCTTCCTGAGAAGCTCCGGCCGCACAGGCTCCACAAGCAAAGGCCGCCTGAATTAAAGCAGCCGTCTTACCCTTGTGGATAAATTTAATCATCTTAAGGTCTAATTCCTTGCCAGTCATGGCGACATCTAGAGTCTGCCCCCCTAGCATACCAAAGATTCCACCCTTATTTGCAAGAATAGAAAGGGCCTTGCTGTAGTAATCCTTGGTTTTAGATTCTACCAATCCCGTGGTTGCCACTTCATAGGCATAATTTAACAAACCATCTCCTGCAAGAATCCCAATGCTTTCGCCAAATTCTGCATGAGTCGTCTTGATTCCACGACGAAATTCATCATTATCCAAAGCAGGAAGATCATCATGTACCAAAGAGGCATTGTGAATCATCTCAAGGGCAATTCCCAGGTACTTCCCATCGTTCTCGCTTCCACCATACATTTTATAGGTTTCCTCAAGAATTAAAGGTCTTAAACGCTTGCCCTTTCCCCTCATACTATAACGAAGGGGATCTCCCAAACAGTCCTCATATAAGCGAGGTTTTGGAAGCAATTCTTCAATCTCTTGATTAATCGAATCAATCCGAACTTTTAACTCATCTTGAAACATCATGCTTGGCCTCCTTCAAGTACCTTGATTTCATGCTCAACCTTTTCGATTTTTTGATTACAATAGGCAACCAAAGCAACTCCTTCTTGATACTTTGCAAATGCTTCCTCAAGAGGTGTGTCCTCATGGTCCATGGCTTGAGAAATATCTTCCAATTTCTCTAACAATTCTTCAAGATTTTTATCTTTCCATTCATCTAAAATCATGGTTTTATTATCTGTATTCATCTTACCTCCAAGATTCTTGCATCAAACTGTCCATCTGACAATTGAACCTTAACCAAGTCTTTTTCTTTTACCTGCTTAATGGTCTTAATCGCCTGATTACCCTGGTCACTAATATAGGCAAATCCTTTACCAATCTTCTTTAAAGGAGAAAGATCATGTAAATGATTCGCAGAAATCTCAAGTTCTTTCTTTCTTGTCGCAAGTTTTACATCCATCGCCTTCTTTAGAGATTCACCTAAATACTTTAATCGTTCCTTTTGCTTACTTAACCGACTAAGGGGACTTAAGGCCTTTAACCTTTGCTCTAAAAAAGCCACATCCTGATAGGATCTATTGATCTTAGAAACCATTTGTCCTTGCAGTTGTTCTTCAGTCCTTGCTAAGTGGTCTAAAAATTTTTCATATTCAAAGACAGCCAATTCTGCAGCTGCAGAAGGAGTCGGGGCTCTTTGATCCGAAACAAAGTCAGCAATGGTAAAATCTGTATCATGTCCCACAGCTGAAATCACGGGTTTTTCGCAATTAAAAATAGCTTCTGCTACGATTCGTTCATTAAATGCCCATAAATCTTCGATGGAACCTCCACCTCGACCTACGATAATTACTTGACAATCCGTGTTTTCTAATCTTTGAATTCCTTGAACAATCGTTTCCGCAGCTCCCTCCCCCTGTACTTTACATGGAGCTAGAAGAATTTGTATATAGGGATTTCTTCTTTTTGCTACGTTATAGATATCGTGAATCACGGCTCCGGTTTTTGCAGTCACTACACCGATTTTAGTAACATACTTTGGTATCGGTCTCTTATATTCAGGTGAAAAGTAACCGGACTCTTCCAGCTCATTTTTCAAAAGAAGATACTTCTCATAAAGAAGTCCCACTCCATCTAATTGGATGGTATCTGCAAGGATTCGATAATCTCCCATCTTCTCATAGACACAAATGCTTCCACTTACCACAACCTGGTCTCCATCCTTCATAGGAAAGGTTAAACCAAGGTTTTTCCTGCTAGAAAACATCAGTCCTTTTAAAACTCCTCCAGAATCCTTTAAATTAAAGTAAATATGCCCAGAACTGTGGTACTTTACATTGCTAACCTCCCCGGATACATTCACCCGTTTTAATAAAAAATCTGTATGAAAAAGATTTGCAATATAATGATTGACCTGTGAGACTGTATATGATTTTTTCATCTTACACCAGCTTTGCTAAAACTCCATTTACAAAGGAAGCACCATCCTCCTGGCCAAATTCCTTAGCCAGTTCAATCGCCTCATTAATGGCTACCTTGTCTGGAATATCCTCATCAAATTTCAATTCATAGTAAGCCAAACGGAGAATATTCTTCTCTGCAGAACCCATACGGGATAAAGACCATCCTTGGGAATTTTCTTCCAATTTCTCATCTATTTCAGGGATTTTTTCAAGAATCATTGAAAGCTTATTCTTAATATAAAGTTCATCCTTTTCTTCCACAGGACCTAACTCCTCAAAATAAAGGGCTTCCTGATCAAAGTATTCATCCTCATTATGGAACTCTAAAATAAAAAGTAATTTAAAAATGTTTTCTCTTAGTTCTCTTCTTGTCATCCTTCCTCCTTACAGAAAAAGAGCCGTCATAAGTCAGTCATCCTGAATTATAACAGCCCGTTTCTGGTTATTTTTCAACATTGATACTTGAAACACTAACATTCACACAGGCAACTACCAGTCCAGTCATATTCTCAATTGCTTGCTTTACTCTTTCCTGAACCTTTGAGCTAACCTCTACGATATTTACTTTATATTCCAAGTTTAATCTTAAATTAACAGTTACTGTATTGTCTGTAACTGAAATAGAAACCCCTTTGGACAGGCGCTTCATTCCAAGTTTCGAAATCAATTCACTGGTAATATTGCCGGCCATTGAAGAAACACCATCTACCTCCATAGCTGCCAGACCTGCAATCACAGCAACAACGTCATCTGCGACCTGGACTTCACCAATGTTGTTCTCTCCTTCATAGATCTTGTAGGTATTCTTCTTCTCTTCCATGTCTACCTCCCTGTACTTTAATTATGAAAGTGCAACTGTCTAAAAGACAAAATCAATTAGTTATATTATAACAAAACAAGTAATATTTGCAAGTTAATCTTCTTTTGCCAATGGATAATCCTCCATCTTACTAGCAATGTCCTTTTTAAACTGTTTCCAAGCTTTTGGATGTTCTACAAAATACTTAGGGCAATTCTTTCCTGTTACATCATAATGACGAATGACATCCGACACATCAAGCTGGTACCTAAGGCAAAGCCAGGCACACATTTCCACCGCTTTTTCATAAGTCTTCTTTGTAAACTTTCCACTTTCATCCGGATGACAAATTTCAATGGATATGGTGTCATTATTGCGATCATTACTGGCATAGGATATTTCACTTAGAGGGATCAATTGAAGCGTATTCCCTTCAAGTCCAATAATAAAATGACTAGACGCTGCTGTGGCATGGGAGCTAGCTAAGCCCGCAAAATAATTTCTATTTTGGTCTGCATCCGTTCCTGGATTTGCAGTATAGTGAACCACAATGCCAGAAACCTTAGTAAGGCTGGTGCCCGGGCGATTGTATGGACTGATTTCAAGGAGATCCACCTGAAAACTAGGCCATTCATAAATATCATTTTCAATTCCCTTTAGACTTGTCTTTTTGCTGCTACTTTCCTTGGCTTCCTGATTACTGTACTTATTTCTTCCTTGTAAGATAGCAAAGACACAAATCAATAGAACCAAAAGAATTGCGAAGAAAACCGCTAACCGCCTCTTTTTATCCCAAATCATTTACTACTCTTCTTCCTCAGCCTCAATTTCACTATCGGTAAATGCGTCATCTTCCGTTTCATCTACATATTCTTCTTCTTGAGAGTCTTCCTGAACTTCTGTTACATTTGCCTGATCAATAATGAGATTGACAATCTTATCCTTAATGGCTTCATCCGCTAAAGCTTCCACCCCATAAGCCTCTTCTACAGCTTCAATGGTTGTATACTCTTCATCCAAGTATTCCTCTACAAATGCTTCATACTCGCTTCTACTTATGGTGATTTTTTCTGTATCTGCAATGGCCTGGAATAAAAGATCCTGCTTGGTCAATTCTTCCACATAAGCAGTCACATCTTCTTCTGACCCATAGAAAAACTCGATATACTCTGACACTTCAAGACCATACATATCGGCAGTTTCTGCAATTTCTTCGTCCACATAATCCTGATTCATCTGCAATAAATCTTCCGGATAAGAAGAAATGGTACAAGCATCCAGGGCACACGCAAGGGCATCAGCCTCAAGAGAATCTTCTGCATCCGCTTGATTGCTTTCTTCTAAATCTGCACGAATGGATTTTACCATATCCTCATAGGACTCATATCCTAATTCATCCACAATATAATCGGTATCACTTGAGTCATGAACCTGATCCTCTGAGATTTCATTGATTTTAATTTTAAAACTTGCGGTTTTTCCTGCCAGGCTTTCATCCTCTTCATAGTCATCCGGGAAAGTAGCATCTACTGAATATTCATCTCCTGTTTCATGACCAATTAAGGAATCTTCAAATTCTTCTAAAAATTCATAATCCCCTACGGTTAAGACATAGCCTTCCTCGGAACCACCTTCAAACTCTTCTCCATCAATGGTACCTGTGAAATCAATATCGGCATAATCACCCTTTTTTATGGCCCGATCTGTGACCGTTACCTCTTCTGTTAATTCATACTCCACCTCTTCTGCAACATCCTCATCGGTTACAGTATAAACGGTTTTTTCCAAGGAAAGTCCCTTATACTCTCCAAGGGTCAGATATGATTTCCAATCGTAGTCGGTAGAAAGAGAATAGGTTTTTGCATTCTTTGCCTCTTTAGTCTTTTTTTCCTTATCTGCTTTGTTTATTTTGGCATAAACGATCGCAGCCACACCGGCACCAATTAACATTCCCATAGCAAGGGGATAAAGAAACTTTTTCAAAATAAATTACCTCCAATAATTTTTCTTTAAGATAGCATAGTAAAGTGATTATTTTCTAAAGACCAAATGAATTTTTAGTCAAGATAGGTGTTTCTAGGATTGTAATACTTTATTTTTTCCATTAAGTCCTGATCTGGTTCAATAAAATAGATTTTCTTGTCTGCTTCAGATACGAAAGCATAATAGTGATTCTCCTCCCTACCACTTCCACAATCCACTTGGGTAAAATTCTTCTGTTCATAAGACTGAAGGGTATGATTATTCAAAGAACTAATATGATCAAAATCCTTTACTTCACAAGATAGGATCTTCTTTCTTATATTTTGTCCCAGTATTTTTGTAATGGTCAAACTACCATCCAAAAATACATATTCATATTCCACATTCGTTCTAATATAAATAATATAAATTAAATAACCAATTCCAAACCAAACAATTAGAATATAAATTCCCAAAAGAAAAATAAAGGGAAGGGAAACAGCAAGTAAAAACCAACCTAGCATTCTTAACAGATTTTCTTTGCTTCCTGGTTTTGCTGACACCAGTTGCTCTTTTACACCATCCATAGTCTCTCTCCTTTCGCACACCCTAAGATTTTACCTTATTTTCAAAGAAATGTAAACAAAAAAGGGCGGCGGACACCGAAACAGTGCCACCAACCCTTTCAAATTCTTTAGAAAGAAATCATTACATCATTCCAGGCATACCTGCTCCTGCTGGTGCAGCCGGAAGATCTTCTTTAATCGTTGCTACTGCAGACTCAGTAGTAAGGAGTGTAGATGCAACAGAAGTAGCATTCTGTAAAGCTGATCTTGTAACCTTTGCAGGATCAAGAATTCCAGCCTCAACCATAGAAACATACTCTTCCTTGTAAGCATCGAAACCAAATCCAGTTTCTGACTCACGAACCTTATTAATGATTACAGCGCCTTCTAAACCGGCATTGGCTGAAATAGTAAATAATGGTGCCTCAAGTGCCTTTAAGATAATATTAGCACCTGTCTTCTCATCACCTTCAAGACCAGCCACTAACTTGGCAACTTCCTTAGAAGCATGGATATAAGCGGATCCACCACCTGCGATAACACCTTCCTCTACTGCAGCACGAGTAGCATTTAAGGCATCTTCCATACGAAGCTTGTTTTCCTTCACCTCTGCCTCAGTAGCAGCACCAACACGGATCACTGCAACACCACCTGCTAATTTAGCAAGTCTCTCCTGTAATTTTTCCTTATCAAAATCAGAAGTTGTTTCAGCAAGCTGATTCTTGATCTGGCTTACACGAGCCTCAATCTGAGCCTTTTCTCCAGCACCATCAACGATTACTGTATTCTCCTTCTGTACCTTAACAGACTTTGCACGACCAAGCATTTCAATGGTTGCATCTTTTAATTCAAGACCAACTTCCTCAGAAATCACCTGACCACCAGTAAGTATAGCGATATCCTTTAACATCTCTTTTCTTCTATCACCATAACCAGGAGCCTTAACAGCAACTACCTGGAAGGTTCCACGAAGCTTATTGACAATTAAGGTTGAAAGAGCTTCACCCTCTACATCCTCAGCGATAATAAGAAGTCTGGCACCATTCTGAACAATGCTTTCAAGTAATGGAAGAATTTCCTGAATATTTGAAATCTTCTTATCTGTAATAAGAATATATGGATCCTCTAAATTTGCTTCCATCTTATCCATATCGGTAGCCATATATGCTGAGATATAACCACGGTCAAACTGCATACCTTCTACAAGATCAAGCTCTGTTTTCATCGTCTTAGATTCCTCGATTGTGATAACACCATCGTTGGTTACCTTTTCCATGGCATCAGCAACCATCTGTCCAACTTCCTCATCACCTGCAGAAATTGCAGCAACCTTTGCAATCTGATCCTTACCTGTTACGGCACTAGACATAGCCTTAATAGATTCAACTGCAGCATCACATGCCTTCTTCATTCCCTTTCTAAGAACAATTGGGTTAGCACCTGCAGCAAGATTCTTCATACCTTCATGAATCATAGCCTGAGCAAGAACGGTTGCGGTAGTAGTTCCATCACCTGCTACATCATTCGTCTTAGTAGCAACTTCACGAACTAACTGAGCTCCCATGTTCTCAAATGGATCTTCTAACTCTACTTCCTTAGCAATTGTAACACCATCATTTGTAATTAAAGGTGCACCATATGACTTATCTAACACTACATTTCTTCCCTTAGGTCCAAGGGTAACCTTAACGGTATTTGCTAACTTATTCACACCGGCTTCTAAAGCTGCTCTGGCCTCTTCGCCATACTTAATTTCCTTTGCCATATTACTTACTCTCCTTCTATTCTCTTATAATTATCAGTTATTGTTCTATCGCTCATCTATATGAATATGATTTCTACTTCTCAATCGTAGCAATGATTTCACCCTGACGAACGATCGTATATTCTTCATTATCAATTTTAACGGTATCTCCGGCATACTTTGAGCAAACAACAAGATCACCAACCTTTGTTACCATCTTAATATCCTTGCCATCAGATGATCCACCCGGACCAACCGCAACAACCTCAGCAAACTGTGGCTTCTCCTTAGATGCTGATGTAAGAATGATACCAGACTCTGTAGTTTCTTCTGGCTCAACAAACTTTAATACGACTCTGTCAAACATTGGATTTAATTTCATGATAATTCCTCCTTGTCTCCATGAATGATGTGGGATTTTCCCCAACAAAACTTATTTTACTATCCTTATGATAGAAATGCAAGTGTTTTTTTGTTAGCACTCAATTTAAAGTAGTGCTAACTCATATTGTTATACTAAAACATGTTTGTGATAAAAATGTGTTCATTTCTATATTTTTCTTTTCATACATAAAAAAATCTACTATAATAAAGATGTGATTATATGAAATCATGCAAAAGAACTATTAAATGAATCACAGAAAAGAGGGATCTATGAAAAAAGGATTAAAGTTTTTATTACTGGGAACATTGGCCTGTGGTGCTGGCCTGGCAGGTTATCTAACCTGGAAAAAACAGAAGGATGAATTTGAAAACCTTCCAGATAATTACGGAGATGAAGATGACGACGATATGATTTCTGAAGATGAATTCGAACAAACCGATTTTCCTACTCCACCCCTAAAAAATCAGTCCATTGATGTAGAGGAATTTTCTGAGTTTTCCGATGAGGATCCTTCCGATTTTAACCAAGATGGTTTTGTTACATCAGAGGATGAAAGTGAAGAACTCACAGAAGAAAGTGAGGAAGAGATTCTAAAAAATCTCGCCAAGGAACTTCCTCCTGTAGAACTTGACCCTGTCACCGAAGATGACTTAGAAGACCCGGACTTTGAAGACGATTTAGAAGAAGCAAATACTGCCGAAGAGAAGAGTAAAGATCAGCCTGAAGATGAAATTCCGGTAAATACAGAATCTTCTGACACAAGTCAGGATGGACCTGTTACCAATGTAGATGAATTAGATGATTTTTTAAAGAATATCCAATTATAAAAAAGATAGGTAAGAGAAAAACTCTTACCTATCTTTTTTATTCTTCAAATGCTTTTTTTATACTGTCATAATGAAGGAAGATTCCCTGCTTTCCAAACGCTGCAATTTCTGCAGGGGAAGCAAACATAAAACCATCGATTTCCTTTTCCTGAAAATCCAAATCTTCTTCTGTAAAGTCCAAGCTAAACCGATAGACATCAACGAAATAATTGTCTCCTTCTCCCGGATTATCCCTGCGATAATCAAAAATAAATCCACCTTCTGCCTGACTTACATCTAGACCAGTCTCCTCTTTTATTTCTCTTTTTACAGCCTCTAAAGAAGTTTCTCCGGCTTGTACGCCACCTCCTGAAACCTCCCACCATCCGGCTGCCCAAGACTTGGTCATAACTCTTTTGGTAATCAGATATTTACCATCGCTTTTTCTACGAATCACTCCAAGAACAGTAAGATGATAATCCCCAGCCTTCATATTCCAGTCATTTCTTTCCATGGTACGACCGGTTAATTCCTTATTCACATCGTAAATATCCCAATGTTCCATTCCTTACTCCATTCATTATTTATTTAATTTAAAGGAAGACTTCATGGATACGATTCGATTAAAGACAGGATGTTCCGGACTTGAATCCTTAGCATCTACACAGAAGAATCCCTTTCTTAAAAACTGGAAACTATCATAAGGCTTAGCTTTTGCCAATTCTGGCTCTACATAGCAATTCTCAAGAACGCATAATGAATTCGGATTGAGATTTAAGCTACCGTCTTCATTTAACTTGCCCTTTTCCTCGTCTACAATATTCTCATAGAGACGAACCGTCACCTTCTTAGACTGATTGGCCGATACCCAATGAATGGTTCCCTTTACCTTACGCTCATTAAAGTCAGAACCAGACTTAGTCGCAGGATCATAGGTTGCATGAATCTCTGTTACCTTGCCTGTTTCATCCGTCTTATAGTCAACACACTTTACAAAGTAAGCATTCATTAAACGAACTTCATTCCCCGGGAAAAGACGGAAATATTTTTTTGGAGGATCTATCATAAAGTCCTCACGTTCAATATATAATTCCTTGGTAAATGGAATCTTTCTGCTTCCTAACTCAGGATTTTCCCTGTTATTTTCAGCATCCAACCACTCTACCTGGTCTTCTGGATAATTATCAATAATTAATTTAACCGGATCTAGGACAGCCATCATACGAGCTTTCTTTAACTTTAAGTCCTCACGGATGCAATACTCAAGCATGGCATAATCCACAGAAGAGTTCGCCTTGCTTACACCGCAAAGTTCTACAAACATCTTAATAGACTCTGGTGTAAAACCACGACGACGTAGGGCGGAGATCGTAACTAATCTTGGATCATCCCAACCATCTACAATGCCATCGTCCACTAACTTCTTGATATATCTCTTGCCTGTTACCACATTCGTAAGGTAAAGCTTTGCAAACTCAATCTGACGTGGTGGCTGTTCAAAGCCAACATTTTCCACTACCCAATCATAAAGAGGTCTATGGTCTTCAAATTCCAAGGTACAGATAGAATGTGTAATTCCCTCAAAAGCATCCTCTAAAGGATGAGCAAAATCATACATAGGATAAATGCACCATTTATCCCCTGTGTTGTGATGGGTCATATGGGCAACTCGATAAATAATGGGATCTCTCATATTAATGTTTGCCGCAGCCATATCAATCTTAGCTCGAAGCACCATCTTTCCATCTTCTACCTTGCCATTTTTCATGTCATCAAAAAGCTTAAGGTTTTCTTCAATGGAACGATTACGATATGGGCTCTCCTTACCAGCTTCTGTCAGAGTACCACGATACTCACGAATCTCATCGGCACTAAGTTCACAAACATAGGCCTTTCCCTTTTTAATCAAGGTAATCGCCGCCTCATACATCTGTTGGAAATAATTAGAAGCAAAGTAGATCTCATTATGATAATCTGCTCCTAGCCATTCTACATCTCTCCTAATAGCCTCCACGAACTCTTCCTTTTCCTTTGTAGGATTGGTATCGTCAAAACGGAGATTAAAGCTGCCCTGATATTTCTGAGACAAACCATAGTTTAATAAAATAGACTTTGCATGTCCAATATGCAAATAACCGTTTGGCTCAGGTGGGAAACGGGTTTTTACATGATCAAAACGACCACTTGCCAAATCCTTATCGATTTCTAACTCGATAAAATTTCCACTCTTCTTCTCTTCTAATTCCTTATTCTCTTCCATAAATACCTCTCTATAACCATTGAATGATATACATTACTCTGAACAATAAATATAGCATAAAGGGCCATTTTCGTCAAACATTAGCAAGTTTTACTAAAAAAAGAAGACCAAAACAGCCTTCCCTTTCTTAAAAAATTGCAATAAAAAAAGCTGATGACGGGAATCGGACCCGTGACCTCCGCCTTACCAAGGCGACGCTCTACCGACTGAGCCACA
>AUXO011417619.1_pt1 | contig 40479 bp, 46 predicted proteins | sample 768731 | NCBI WGS metagenome assembly AUXO01 (sample SAMN02715735, study PRJNA202380) | gut metagenome | biome: sheep rumen | host: Ovis aries | place: New Zealand: Palmerston North | reverse complement strand
ATCTTAGTCTTCTATCATCATAATAGTATTTCCGTTTTTGCTATTTATAAAACACCCGCGATCATCCACGTATAGCAGATAACCGCGGTATCATTCTTTAAAAATCCTCTGTTTCCGCAGTTTTTATTAATTATCTTTCTTTCTGATAGGATGCCGGATCACAGTCTTCAATTTCTCAGGGGCAACTTTTCTTGCATCACTCAGATATATCTCATGATGCAGTCTTTTATCGGAAATATCAAGAACATACCCCTGCCTATCGTTCTTCGTGACACTTCAAAATGCTCCGCAAGCTCAGGCGCCGTTATCATCTCTTTTTGCAAGAGTATCGATAGTATTCCTATCAACCTGTCAATCTTCATATGCTCACCTTTCCTGCTTATCCTATCAAAGCAAACAAGACAACTGTATGTCTTGTTTAGAATATATTTTTCCTGTACTCCGGTTTCAGAGTTCAGAGTACAGGAAGTGTTATTACCGTTTTAATAAAAACTGATTTTGAAGTTTCAAAAACTTCTCTGAGTGCATCTCGTTTCATGAATTATACAAATGGTAATCAAAAATTTAAACAATAAACGCCTACTTCAAATTCTAATTAAATCCAGTAATCATCAATGATTATCGTTCCTCTGTTTGCTGTAATAATTTCATTATAATTACACAAAAGGTAATCGCAATCCCATCAATACCATCCAACAAAAACATTTATCCTGCTGTCATTACATCCATAACAATGCATGGCTACGGACTAATTTGAATCAATTATTCCGATTACCCTATTGACACATTCGGTAAATAAAATTATACTTTTGGCAAATCAGTTATACGCATATCTATTATTTTTTTTATTTGGCCTACTGCAGCCTTATTAGAACCAAGTTAATATGAGGGGGTTATCCCCGAACAATGTAATAATTAATCAACGCAGATTTACCGATGAAAGACTTCTTCTATCATTCAGAAACTAATACGCTTTCATGCTTTTTATGAAATGTCGAAGTAGTGACTGCGCCGCGAACCTTGCAGCGTATGCGTAAATCTTAACGAGGAAAGAGGAAATGTATATGAGCAATGATTTAGGAAAGCGTATCTCTGATTTGCTGAAACAAAACGGACTAAGTCAAAAAGAACTTGCCGAGAAAATCGGCGTAACGAATGCATCGATGTCCCGCTACATCAACGGAGAGCGCATTCCCAAAGGACCAGTTGTAGCAAGTATCGCCGGTGTCCTTCACGTAGAGGCCGGATACCTTCTTGGTATGGCGACTTCTGAAGAAGACCCCGAACTTGAATTTTACAAGACCCAGCGTGCGATAGCACGAAATGCAAAAAACTGGACTCCAAAGCAAAAAGCCGATCTTGTTAATGCGATAATCGGTGCCGAGTCCTAAGATTTAAAATCAATCGTATTCTATACAGCATTATCCATATCGCATAGAGCCTTAAAAGCGTAGTACGTTATATCCAGGGAAAGAGGTGATTTTATAAATGGATGAATATAGAAAACACGGCCATAAAATTGTTACACTAAAACGCTTACGCGCTTACATCAAAACATTTCGCAATTTATTTAGCCCCATCATTGATTCCTGCAGAAAGACAATACGCGATGCAGCAAAGCTTATTGCCTCCCTCATTCAGGATTCTTTTGGTACATGTATTTCTTCTAAGATAAGAAATTTTGTAAAAAAGATCTGGAACAAATGCCACAAAGCACTCTCCCATCAGGCTTTGGTTACCGTTTTCTACAATTCAACTCCGTTTATAAGATCACTGTTATCTTTCTTTGAAGATAATAATGCTGATATTATGGACGCTTTTTTGCTACCCAAAAAGACAAAATCCTCTCTGATATTGTGCTAAATATTTCTTTCCGCCTATTACCCGATGACATATTTACTTACAATACCAGGAGGATAAAGCGATGGATGTTGCCATCTCAAGAAAAAACATCACAGAGTCCTATGACGATATCATGGACTCTTATCTCTCATCAGAAGAATACAATCAGAAAGTTTCAGACATAAACTTGCTTTATGTGGCTTTAAGAGCTGAGCTTTCTCCGGATCAGCAAAAAAAATTTGATTCTCTTCTTACCGCTTATGATAACCTTGCACACGATGAAGCCGAGGAAGCTCTCTTAAGGGGCTCTCTAGGCTTTTATGAGCACGCGCAGGATATTTGATTTCACTTATGCAGATTTCGTGAGTGCGTAGAGGAACACCGTGAACATAAAGGAAACCGGTCGGTAAAAGAAAAAGCAATCTTCCAAGAATGGGCTTCAATTGCCCAAACAGAAGATTGCTTTATGAGCAGCAACTCCCTTTGGTAGCCCTTAATGTGTTCATCGTACATCTTCTGAAGGAGCTCTTTTGCCCTATCCCATACCTTTATGAATTTCACCGGTTTTGGGATTCATTATTCTGATATCCGCACATTCATCCAACACATTTTCAATACTTTTGCTATCCATTTCAATTCCTTCCGTCAACAAGTGTCGATTAACTGTTTTCCGACTTCTCTTTCAGTATTTTTATAACTTCGTCTTTTTTTAGAACTTTACCATAAGAAACGACTCTGCCGTCAATGACCAAGGCCGGTGTAGTCATAACTCCATAGCTGGCAATCTTTTCATAATCTTTTACATGGTCGATAGTCGTATCCATGCCAAGCTCCGTTAATGCTTCAATGGTTGCCGCTTCAAGCTTATTACATTTTTCACAGCCACCGCCAAGGATTTTTATCCCTTTTGAGCTTTTTTCTTCCTCAGCGATCTGCATATTTTCAGCAGAGTAATTGCCCCCGCAGCAACATGAGGACTTTTTCTCCTCTTCTTTTTTCTTACCAAAATCAAATAATGACATTCTCTTTTCCTCCTACAGGATCATTCTCTGTATCACATTAAACAGATATCCGATAATTACAATTCCCACAGTACATATAGCGATAAATACGGTTAGCAGCTTTGTTTTGATTGCCTTCTTCAGCATTATCATTGAGGGAAGTGAAAGTGTCGTCACTCCCATCATAAATGCCAATACAGTCCCAAGCTGAGCACCTTTATAGAGTAACGCATCAGCTATGGTTATGGTACTGAAAATATTTGCATACATAGGGATGCCGACTATAGTCGCAAGCACCACACCAATCGGATTGTGGCTTCCAAGTATGCCTTCCACAAAACTTTGCGGGATCCAGTTATGTATGACAGCTCCGATTCCCACGCCCAGAAGAATGTATGGAAAAACCTTTTTTAAAGTATCCAAAACCTGATCCTTCGCATAGATAAACCGCTCTTTTTGTGAAAGAGAAGGTGAATCAATATCAACTGCATCAGCCTTTCGGATAAACTCCGCAACCTGGTCCTCCATATGAAGCTTTTCAATCAAGGTTCCTCCAAGCACTGCGATCACAAGCCCCAGCCCCACATATAAAACAGCCACCTTGGTTCCAAAAATGCTAATAAGAAGGATCAGACTTGCTATATCAACCATTGGCGAAGATATGAGAAACGAAAATGTCACGCCAAGAGGAAGCCCCGCACTCGTAAAGCCTATGAAAAGCGGAATTGATGAGCATGAGCAAAAAGGTGTCACGGTTCCCAAAAGAGCTGCGATACAATTCGCCCATATGCCATGAAAACGTCCCAAAATCTTCTTACTTCTCTCCGGCGGAAAAAAGCTCTGAATATAGGAAATCAGATAAATGAGAACACACAAGAGAATTGTAATCTTGATCACATCATATAGAAAAAAATGTATTCCGCCACCAAGTCCTGATTCCGGATTAGCACCCGCAAATAAAAGCAGGCTTTCTATCAGTTCATCCAGCCACTTCATCCCAAGTATCTGGTTCATAATAAAATCGCCTATCATCTGCAACACCTGCCCGTCTCTTCACTTGCGCATTTACAACCAAGCTTTTCAACAAATTCTTTAAACATCTTAAGCGTTTCCGCGTTCAAAGAATAGTAATGCCACTTCCCGTCCTTTCGATCATTTACCATACCGGACTCCACCAGTATTTTCATATGATGCGAAAGAGTCGGCTGAGTAATCTCGAATCTCTCAAGTAATCTGCATCCACATTTTTCACCTTCCGAAAGCATTTGCACGATCTCCAGTCTGTTTGCGTCAGAAAGTGCTTTGCATATCAGTGCTACATCGATCCTGTTCATATTTTTACCTCACATAGATAATTGTCTATGTATAGATATAGCACACACATAGATAACTGTCAATGTATCATTTAATGAAATTGCAACTCTCTGCGCGCAGATGCCAGAGATCATTACTCTCTATCAACTACACTTTTATGGCACTAAAAAGCAGCATCCTTGAATGAGCTTTTTTCTGCTTCATTCAAAAATGCTGCCTATTTATTAAGTTATTTTGATAGGCTGTTTGAGCGCTTCGGAGCTGAAAGCATCAAAAGCTGCAAAAGTCCGGTGAATCGATGCTTTTTAGGCTTTGATAATAATAGAAATAGCATCGAAAGCCGCGAAGGCCTGAAAAATTGATGCTTTTCAGTTTTAATACCAAAGACAAAAGCATCAAAAATCTAATTTTCCCATAAAAAAGATGCTTTCCTTCCATCCACCAGAATCCTTCCAATGGCAGGACTACATAATCGAAGTATCCATCTATCTGATGGTCACCTTTATTACTCATTTTTATAGTAAAGGCAATCCCGTATGTAATAATCTCAGGCTTATCTTTAGGCATATAAAACTCTTTATATTCTTTTTAAGTCAAATGGCATCTCCCAGTATCTCCTTTTGCCTTTTCTTACTGAGGCTCTCAAGCACTATTCTGTACGCCTTTTCAAGAAGATCCATTAAAGTATCATCAGGCACATTTCCATCCGCTTTTACAGAATTCCAATGTGTCTTGTTCATGTAATATCCGGGAATTATATCCTCGTACTGCTTGCGCCAGAAATCGCCCTCAAGCGGTTCCAGTTTCAAAGTTATGTAATAGGGCTTGTCATTATCATCCAGACATATTGCGACAAACATCTTTTCGCCGATCCGGTACCGAATCCAGTTCCAATCTTTTTGCAGATCTTTGGAAACTCCCGGCATTTTCAGAAGATATTCATCGATCCATTCGTATTTCATACAGTCCTCTTTTCCATCAGAATCACTTATCCGCAATAAGCAATAGCATCGACCTGAAATTGCAATCCGTCTTTGCCACCAACATGTGCAAACTCAGTCTGAATAGATTTGCGCACGGGGTACTTTCCGCCGAATCTTTCCTTTATGATTTTCTCCATGACGGGAATATTCCAAACATCTCTGAAAAGACAATCCATCTGAACCACAGATTCCAAGGTAAGTCCAACCATGGCAAGTCTTTCTTCCATGTTGTCAAAAGCTCCATTTATCTGCTCTTCAATAGTTCCGCCGACATTTCCCACACAATACCCTATATAGCAAGTATCCCCTGCTTTGATAATTCCTGAATTTGCCCACTTTTCGCTTACATCGTACCTCTCAATTTTTCCCATCTCGTCACCCTCCATAGCTTTTAATCATAGATTTTGCGATATCTTTTAATCTCTCACGTACTTCTGCCGATTCGATAGTTTCCAAAAAATCTTTTATAACAGCATTAACTTTATCCGGCTGATCGTCGTTTGCATTATGTGCCGAATCCTGAATGATGATAAGCGGAAATCCCGTCCGTTTCGCCCACTCTTTGTTATACGCGGTCACCTTACCGACTTTATCTTTATCACCCAGCAAAAGAATGCTCTTGCATGAAATATCCACTTTCTTGTTCTCAGGTATAAACGCAGCTTCACCGACATACAGCAAGTGGCATAGTTCATTCTTCGTGTAAGAAGATAGCATTTCAATCATACGCTTCTGAGAAACCTCCGTTAAGCCGCATATTTTTGCCATTGAAGATCTGAGCATTTTATCGGGAAAAAGTTTGCACATCCACTCAAGCTGAGACAGCCAAAACATATCCGATTTTGAATAATAATCTCCGAAAGGAGCGCTACCAATCGAAATAAAGCCGGCAGCTTTGGAAGGATGGCCGTCAATGTAGTACTGAGCTATCATCCCGCCCAACGACTGCCCGATGAATACAGCTTTATCCACACTCTCTTTTTCAAGAATACTATCCAGTTCATTGCAGACATCGAGATAAGAAAATTTGTCATACGGTCTCGACTTGCCATGACATGGACAGTCCCACGCCACAACTTTGTACTCGTCCTTAAATGCATCCAGCTGAAATTCGAACAACCTATGATCTGCCGATAATCCGGGCAAAAAAACTAATGAAATGTCACTATCAATATCATTTGTCCAGTAGTATGTTGTTCCAAGGCTTGAAGATACTGTTTTTTCATGCAAATTTAGCATATTACTGTTTTCTCCTTTTCCGCATGATTTCCTCTCTGAGCGACTTGTGTTTCATCGTCCTAACTTGTAAGACATCGGTAGAAGCATATGAAATCATCAAAATATTAAACACAGATGTTTTTCGATGCTTCAAAAGATGTATAAATATGTTCAAAGCATCAAAAATACAACATTTCCAGATTTTTCGATGCCGAGCATACTGTATAAACAACGTAACCGGCAACAATTTCGGAGGTTTTCAAACATTTCGATGCTCGAAGGTAATTCTGACTAAAATCTGACAGGAACCGGCAAATGTCATCCTTTCCTAACTAAAGCTGCTGCCATATTCTCTGCCAGCCCCATTTTATTTATTAGCTCTTCTTTTCATTCATTTGCTCTTCTCCTACACCCTCTTCCCCATTATAATTTTTCCCTACGGCAATGAAAAGGGCAGCCTTTCCCATCCATTGTGTAAAAGGCTACCCTTCATATTATCTTTTACATATTATCACATTTTACCGTCTGTCATGTACCTAAGATCCTGAATAAGGTTCATGTCGCGGCCGCCTGTCATCTCGACAGCTTTGCGCATGATGCGTATGCCTTCATCCTTCTGCCCAAGCCTGAATAAAGCAAGAGCCTGACCGCCCATGGCATAAGTATTGCTTCCGTCCATTTCAAGCGCTTTGTTATTTGCTTCGAGGCATGATTCATAGTTTCCGCACATGAATTCACTGTAGCCTATTGCGCTGTATACATCGACATTGTCAGGATCAAGTTCTTTTGTCCTCTTAAGTGCAAAAGAAGCTTCCTGATAATCACCCTGCTGTATAAGCGAATCAGCAAGTCTTCGTAATGCGTCGGCATTGTCGCACTTGGAATACTTCGTTTCTTTTTTCTTAAGGGAAAGATTGTATGCGCAATACTCATTTTCCTCATATATGCTACCCTTCATCGTAAGCCTTGTATTCGGGCAACCACCAAGGCACTTAGAGCCATAAACGCAGGTTTTGCATGAACCGGAAAGTTTTTCTTTTGTCATCTGCCTCCTCCATAAGAAAGCATTTTCATCTTCCCATATCTCACGCAATTTTCTCTTGCGAATATTTCCTTCAATAAACTCTTTTGAGCGAATTGAAGTACATCCCAATATGTCACCGTTGTGCAATATGCCAAAGCCTCGGACACCTGCATTGCAGCCATCCCACAAAGAATGTCTGTCAAAGCCAAAAGAAATACGCCTTGTCTCAAGATCTTTTTTCGAATAATATCCAATACAATCAGCGGGATATATTCGTATTCTTCCCTCTTTTGCCGTATTATAACAAAAATCAATAACATCATTGACCTGTCTCGGCTCAAGCACCCAGTCATGGTTCTCCTTTAGATTTCCCATCGGCAGACCAAGCTGTACCTGCCATGTCTTAACTCCCATGCTTATGAGTTCTTCTTTAAGGTCGGAAAGAATATCGATATTTTTCTTTGTGATTGTTGTGACAGCACCTGTCTCTATCCCAAGCTCCGTCATTGCAAAAAATGCATTGCGTGCATGTTCAAAAGCTCCTTCTTTTCTGACACTGTCATGTATCTTTGGCGTTCCGTCGATACTTATTGCAACCGTCGATATCCCACTCTTTTTAAGTTTTTTTGCCATCTCTTCGTCAAGAAGCCAGCCGTTTGTAATTATGTTTACCTTAACTCCGTTACGAGAAAGTCTTTTTACCAGTTTAGGTGTATCCTTCCTTGTAAGCGGCTCTCCTCCTGACAATGTTATCCATCTCAGCCCAAGCTCCGCGATCTGATCGCATAGGTCAAGAGCTTCATCTGTGCTAAGTTCTCCCGGGAGTGCGCCCGCACAAGACGAGCCGCAATGACCGCAACGCATGTTGCATCCCATTGTAACCTCCCAGACTGCCGTTACCGGTTTATATTCAATATGTGCCATTTCTTAACCTCCAAACCGCCGATGGGCATTGTGTATTCAATTTATTAGCAGAAATAACCATATTTCATCAACGCATTCTGTGTACTGCTATTATATCCGTATGCGACTGCGGAATTCTGAATATTGCACGGGTATCCGTATTTAAGAGTGGCATCCTTTGCTCCGCAAGGATAGCCGTATTTAAGTGTCGGTGTATCTCCGCATGGATAGCCGTATTTAAGTACCGGTGCATCTCCGCATGGATAACCGTATTTGAGTACCGGTTCTCCGCATGGATAGCCATACTTAACGCCGGTCGACGCATCTTCTACGCCGCATGGATAGCCGTACTTTAATGTAGCATCCTGCACACCACACGGATAACCATACTTAAGCGCTGCTGTATCGGATACATCACATGCGTATCCATACTTTACGTTAATATTTGCTCCATCCTGTACGCCGCATGGATAACCATACTTGAGTGCTGCCGTATCGCCTGCATCGCATGCATAGCCATACTTAACGAGCGGCTCCTGCGCTCCGAGCACATATCCGTAAGGAATTGCTGCATTGCCGATACTTCTAAGCATCACATCATTATTTTCGCTATACTTAGCAAATTCATCTGAATCACTGGGAACAACTGAGATTGAAACATTATGTTTCTGTTCTGTCTCTGATAAGCTGGTGAAATTGATCATTGTGAATTCGATCTCTGCTTTCTTATCTGTTTCAGAAACAGCAACGAACCAGAACTTCTGAATAACAGGCGCAACTGTAGCAGATGACGGAACCTTTTCCGTATCAATGCCCAAAAGTACAACGCCCTTCGGTAGACCTGTCAAACACCATCCATATGCCGTAGATCCAAGCATTGACTGAAGTCCGACTGAAAATGACTTACCCTGAAATACAACCATTTCGTTTGCCATAAAAATCTCCCTTCAATTTATTCGGAATTTTTGTTGACGTTGCCGGTGTTTTGCCTTAGTGCTTTAAAAAGACAACGCATTACACCGGTAAAAACCTCTAAATAAAATTATGGGGGATGTTCTTTTTTGTGTCAACATAAAGTCGTGATATAGATAATTCTGTGAAATCTGTCGTTTCTGTCAATTCTGTATCAGAATGCATTTTATACCTCCCCGCATACCAAAATAAATCCATAAAAAACTTCAATGCATAAATGGTATACTAACTGTATGTAAAACGTGCACCGTGAATTTAACGGCCAAAGGAGTTATATAGAATGATAGATATAGAAGCATTTGTGAAAAAGAATTATCAAAAAATAAAAGATCTCGGCTTATCCGTAAAAACCGATGAATCCAATGTCATAAAATCCATGAAAAAATTTCCGCAGGATATGCTTAACGACCTGGGAGAAGAAGGAATCGTTTCTTTTCTCTTCTCTGCAATCGAGTTTTCGAATGTATTTTATACGGATTTTGAAGGAGTTGAATATGCGGATTTTCTGAAGGAATGTCAGCATATCTCGGGAGATGAACTAAGCTTTGAAGATGTAACCAATAATGTATCAAAAGACACCCTTGAAAAAGGTACGGGAACAAGTGAAGTATCTTTTATATGCAATGGAAAAGAATACAATTATACAGCCAAGTTCTACTATGACTGGTTCGATACAGGTTTTATCAGATATCTTAATACTATATTCGAAGAGAACGGGCTTGATAAAAGACTGATCGTATTCGGCGATCCCAATGCCTCATTGATTACTTACCAAAATCCGGATTTTTGCAATCGCTTAAAAGAGGCTTTTCCTATGCTTGAAGCGAGCGTTTGATGCATCTGCTCAGACAACTTCGCGAAGGATATTACTTATTTCTCCAAAATTTCCAATATACTTTGTGCAATACGTTCAGAATTATTTATGATCGAAGTCAACGATTCACGGGCGTCGGGATCCGTATTGTTCTCAAGGAGAAGGTCCGCGTTCCCGCGAATGACCGTGAGCGGAGTTTTCAGATCATGCGCCATCTGCGCCATCTCCCGCTTAGTCTCATATTCCCCCCGCCACTTCTCTTCCGCGATCTTGTAGATCATACTCTTAAGTTTCCAGATAAGCATAAACGAAGGCACGAAAATTGCAAGAATGTAGATTGCAAGACACAGAAAAAGCGCGAGCATCTCACCTTTCGCCTTCATGCTGTAATGGACATATACAGTATAGCCGTTCACAACTCTTGCAATAAAAACTTCTCTTCCTTTTATCTGCCTGCTCATCCCGCTTGTTTTATAAAAAGAGATAAACCTATCCATATCCTGCTTCTTGCAGTTTTCAATCTTTGATTCCGTCACTTCATTTTCAGATTCTATGACATAATCACCTTTTTGAGGAAAAGATAATACATCCGGCTTTTCTACTTCTTTCGCCTCATCAAGCCACTCCTCAACCTGCTTCTCTGTGCTGTCCGCTCTTTCCCCCGTAAATCCTTTAAAGATTATTACAGAAAAAACAGTCGCAACGAGCATAAGCCCTGCAATGACCAAAAGATATATTCCAATAACCGTAGTCAGTTTTATATTTGTTTTTTCCATTTATATCCTATCCCCCATACGGTCTCTATGGGCTCCGCTCCGTTAGATTTAAGCTTTCTTCGAACATTCTTGATATGCTCTGTTATTGCCGATTCATCTCCGGCCTTGTCATAGCCGTAAATAAATTCATAGATCTGAGCCTTGGAAAACACCTGTCCTCTGTTTTTAAAAAGAAGCTCCACAATCTCAAACTCACTCTTTGTCAGCTCCACTTTTTTATCATTCACTCTAAACTCACAGTCTTCCGGATATAACGTAATGTCCCCCGACCGTATCATGCCGCGAACTTCATCTCTGTTATCTCTTCGTATGTGCGCCGCTATCCTCGCCCTTAATTCCGCAACGGAAAAAGGCTTTCTGATATAATCGTCGGCTCCAAGCGAAAGTCCGTAAACCACGTCTTCTTCAAGTGCCTTTGCGCTCAAAAAAATAATCGGACAGCCCACTTTACTCCTGACTCTTTTTATCACATCATAGCCGCTCTCATTCGGCATCATGACATCCATTATTATCAGACTGTACGATGACAGATCTTCAGGAATACTCTGCAAAGGTACAAGGACAGTATCAACTTGATACTGCCCCTTAAGCGCCTTTTCTATCAATCGCAAAATATCCTGTTCGTCATCTATAGCCAAAATCTTCATTGCATCACCATGTAAAGTAAAATTGAAACTCCGTACAAAACATACACATGCACGGGATAGAACCAGTAGAACAGCTTGGCGTTACCCTTACCGTACTCACCATTGTAGTATAACATGAGAAACATCGCAAAAACTCCCATCCATTCATATGCCTTGAAGAAAAGTGTTTCTGCATTAAGCATTCCCGCAAGGAGCAAGCCCGCCGTGTTAAGTAAGAACGTAAAAGCAGCCCACGCATAGATACGAATATTCTTATTTTTGCAGTAACTGAAGATCAAAAGAATCATTCCTTCAAGTACCGTCACCGTTCCGCCGTCAACGATTGCAGAATGAAGCGGAAGCACCGAAAGACTTACCAGATTTGCCAAAAAGAGTCCTATCTTATTCTCCGTAGCTACAAACGGAGCAAAAACAAGATAATACATTATGAAAGGCAAGATGAGCGGAACTACCACCGCAATGATTCCCCGAACAAATTTCTTTTCCCTTATCCAATCAATTCCCTGCATTACAACAAACAAGATTGCAAACGTGGACAGCATTCCGTTCTTCGGAAAAAATCCATCTCCTCTTACCGCAAAAGACAACACGTTGTAGAAGCCAAACTGAATCGCTCCCATACCAACGGATATAAGATATATTTTTAAAAAGTATTTTTTTCTGTCATGCGTATGAATAAATCCTTCCACAAAGCAAAACAGAAACAGCGGTGCCGCAAGTCTTCCAATCCACGAAAAAACAATCGGCACCTTTCCTGTAAATTCGAAAAAATAATGAATGTGATCCAGCACCATAAAAACCAATGCCAGATACTTTAAGTTAAATCCCGTTAATCCTTTTTCCCTGATACTAAACATATTTGTTATCCTCCTGTCAAAAACAGGATAGATGTAAAATATAAGGAATTTATAAGGATTTAAAAAATCATTTCACTTCTGTTTTCGTCACTCCGAAACGCGGTCCTTCTTCCGATCAGATCATATCTCCCTCCACATATTCATTCCGGCTCCCTCTGATTCATTTGGTCTTTCCACAAAACCAAACTTCTCATAGAACCGCTCTTTTCCCTTGGATGCAACAATCACGATCTTGATGCGCCAGCCCTCTTTGAGCATACTGTCGACAAAACCTATGCACTTAGCGACGAGCTTTTTTCCAATTCCCTGTCCCTGATATTCAGGCTTAACCATGACGTCCGCAAGATATGCGATATATCCCTTGTCCCAGAATACACGGGCCGCTCCGACTATATTATCACCTTCTTTACAAGCGATAATAAAATCCGAATGTTCAAGCCCCGACGCAGCCTGATCTTTTGGCATGGGTGGCCACTCAACTGCCTCCCTCAATTCACAATAATCTTCCACAGATATTTCGTTATAATATTCCATGTCTGTCCCCTGCTTGCTTATTTTTGAAACCGATCGTTTTTATAATAAGTCATACAAATCGACTTAGCAATTTATTCTTTCTATCGCGCTTATTGAATGCTATCATGATATAGAATTCAAACAATATTCCGGAGGAATAATATGTATTATCTTATCAAGAACACCCTTGAAGAATGTAGCGCCGAGCAGTGCCACGATGCGAGCTATCCATATGTAGCAGTTCTTACCCCGGAGCAGTGGCTGGCGCAGAGCGAAAACTTTGATATGGGCATAGATCTTGACATGGAAAATGAAGACATCCTTACAACCAAGGCGGAAGTAAACTTCGATTCACTTACCGGAACTTTCTGTATTCCCGTGGAGTCGGCAGGAACCGATGTTCCCGAGAGCTTTTCTTTTGCCCTTGATGAAAAAGGTATCATCTTCATTGACAAAAGCGCCAACGCCCTTAACCTCGTAAAGCGCATCAAACAGACCAAGAAATGGCGCAAACCTTCTCTTGAGCGTTTTCTTTATGATTTTCTCGAGCAGATAATTCATAACGACCTTAGGATCATGCAAAGATACGAACTCGAACTTGACGGAATAGAAAAAGAAATCATGTCTGATGCCGAAGATGCGCATATTCAGCGCAACAACGAAATCCGCGGCGACATCAGAGATCTGAGAATACACTATGAACAGCTGCAGGACCTTGGCCAGGAGCTTGAAGAGAACGAAAACGGCTTCTTTTCCGAAGACAATTTAAGATACTTTCGTATGTTCTCAAGCCGCGTAGACAGGCTGTACGACGCAGCAACGCACCTAAGAGATTACACTATTCAGCTAAACGACCTGTATCAGTCACAGCTCGATGTCAAGCAGAACCGCATTATGACAGTCCTCACCGTCGTAACCACGATCTTCATGCCACTTACTTTGATCGTAGGCTGGTACGGCATGAACTTTAAATATATGCCTGAGCTTGATTGGAAATTCAGCTATCCTATCGTCATCGCACTTAGCATATTCATCGTTGTCGGAAGTATGATTTTCTTTAAGGTAAAAAAGATACTATAAAAATTTTATTCATCAAATGCCCATGATCACAGATATCTGCAAAAAATACTTAACGGAAAACATCATAAACGTTTCTCCTATACCCGGCGGAAACATAAACGACACCTACCTGGTCGAAACCGCTGCAGGCAGATACGTACTGCAGCGCATGCAGGAAGGTATGTCTCTTTCTGCGCTTGAATATAATTACAATTTATATTCAGATGTCTTCGATCGTGAAAAAATATTGTATCCAAAGTGGATGAAACAACAAAACGGCAGCTACTTTTTTACCGATCTTTCCGATGAAGAGCGCCGTAGCTTTAGAATGTATAAATATCTAGAAGGCGATATCTTAAGCACTCCATTGTCAGAAGGTCAGTGCTATCAATGCGGTTACGGCCTTGGGAAACTCCACTCTGTTCTGAAAGCGCTCCCCGCAGGCCCACGCGCCGTATATCCCCATCTACACGACATCTCATATTATTATGAGCAGTACCGGGAAGCGCCTGATAATATAAGAGATCACGAAATCGAAGAAATTATAAAAAAGACGATGCCTGAAATGCTATCCTCCGAGCATAGTTTTATATCAGTCATCCACGGAGATGCAAAGCTTTCAAACATGCTTTTTAAAGACGGAAAAGTCGTAGGCTTTCTTGACTTTGATACCGTCATGACAGGCTCTGCCCCTGAAGAAATCGCTGATTGCATAAGATCCTGCTGCCTATCGGACAATAGCCTTAATAAATCTGCTGCCTCTAAACTCATACAGGGATACCTTGATGCATCAGGCGAAAACAAAGATATCGCCGAGCTTATCCCATTTTCTTTTAAAAAGATATGTTTTGAACTTGCGCTTAGATATTACACCGACGCAATATCCGGCAATAATCATTTCAAAGAGCACTATCCCGGATACCGTCTTAACAGGGCAAAAGAACTTCTGCGATTATTTATGCAATTTTCTTTTTAATTCTATAATTTTAGGGCAGTATAAAAGGCAGGAACATTTCGCTCCTGCCCTACTTTTCTTAATTCTTCCGCCGAAAACCCTCTTAACTTAAAGTCATACCTGTGCATTGAACATATCCTTGTCAACACCACAGACCGGACATTTGAAATCCTCCGGCAGATCTTCCCACTTAGTACCCGGAGCTATACCATTATTGCTGTCGCCTTTGTCTTCGTCATAAACATAACCACAAACACTGCATACATATCTCATAATGAATTCTCCTTTCTCCTATAATTAAGGTACTATATTTACGTATATTTATCCACTATTTTATGTGTAATTAATATCTTTATTTTTCTTCGATGCAATCATACAAAAGCTTCACTATCTCAGCCTTTTCATAGCCCTTACCGATGAACACGATCTGATTTCCTCTGTCTCCGTATACTTCATCCCAGTCATCCGCAAGATCAGGGAAGTCTTTTAATACAGGCGCAAGCTCTTCCTCAGGCCATGCAGATACCCACTGAGACATCTCCGTGATAGAAGCATTCCTTCCCGCCTGTTCAAAGAGCTGTATGTGATCCCAGTCATCGTTAAACCAGATGTAGCCTTTGGTTCTTATAAGTGTCTCGGGATAATCCATTACAAGCTTGTTGAAAGCTTCACGGTTGAAGGGTTTCTTTTCCTCAAATACAAATGAAGAAATACCATACTCATCAACGCACGCCTTCTCATCGTCATGTTCGCAGTTGTTAAGAGCCTTCTGAACTGCGCTATATGCCTCCACCTCTTCAAACTCAAAGTCCGGTCTGTTAAGGATAACATCAAGATCGACATCTCCGTGTACGGCAGTGATCATCTCTGCTTCCTGCTGGATATTGCGAAGTCCTTCTTTTACCTCTGAAAGCTCGCTTTCGGTCAAAAGATCTGTCTTATTAAGTATCATCAGATTACAAAATTCAATCTGATCCATGATGAGGTTGATGATGTCTCCGTCGTCGTTCTCTTCCTCTGAAGTAAGATTGTGAAGGAACTCGCGATATATCCTGTCTACATCGACCACCGAAACAACGGCCTTAAGATATACTCTTGTATCGGGAGTCATCTCTTCGTAATTTATAAAAGCGCCTGCAATTGATGACGGTTCGCTGATTCCCGACGCTTCCACAAAAATAGCCTCAATTGACTTATCGGCTGACAAGCGCTCTATCTCGGCCATGAACTCGTCTTTCAAAGTACAGCAGATGCATCCGTTCTGCATCTCAACCATCTCAACCTGAAGAAGCTTGTTTCCCGATTTATTTAGTATCGACGCATCTATATTAACGCTTCCCATGTCGTTTACGATAAGCGCGATCTTTCTCTTTTCCTGCTTAAGAATATTCTGCATCAGGGTTGTCTTGCCCGATCCAAGATATCCTGTGATAACAACTATAGGTACTTCTCTCTTTGACATTCCATTTCTCCATTCATTTCTTCAAAAATATAAAAATCTATCTTCCGGTGCTTCTATTTGGGTAAGCTTATTGACCACCAGAAGAATGACAAGCTTATTGTCCGATCTCTGCCCTTTGGCGATCCTTGCTTCAAGTATCACCCAGTCGCCGTTTTTAGGAATCTCACCGTCGTACTTTGCCACAAATCCGATATACTGCGCATCTTCAGCGCAACATATCGCAGCATAACGCCCCGCATAGAACTGATTACTGCCAAGTCCGTTCCCGCCTGTTATGAGGGCCGTGAACCTGACCGTCTTCCCGTAGTATTTGTCGGTATCTTCTATGCAGTCAATAAACCACGGGCAAAAGAACTTGTCGGTAACATCAAGTATCCCGTCCTTCTCCGGAACAGAAAACTCTTCATTTGCAAAATCTATGCTTCCGTCTGGCTTTGTAAAATATACCTCAGCCAAATTGTTCAGGATTTTTATTGAACGCCTTACGTCACTCTTTTTGAAACTTTCACCACATCTGTTAAAAAGAATAACGTCCGAAACACTAAGAGGATTCATGATAGTCTGACGCATATTCATCAAATACATATCATAAGTGTTCGCATCTACAAGACTGAAAACATTTGAAAGATACCAACCTTCTGGCAGATCTTTTCTGACAAATGCCTTAAGATCCCACATTCCGTTAAATTCGATATATACGACTTCCGGATTGTGAACCTTCTTTATTTCCTCAAGAAAGTCTTCTGTCAGTTCTTCCTCTTCTTCAATTGTGACAAGGCTTGTTCCCCTATCATTAAGAGCATCAATATCGTACTCTTCCTCGCCTTCTTCTGTGCATATGACTACAGAACGTTTTGCGACATCTTCTTTTCTTAATAAAGTCCCCTGTAAAGCCGTAGTCTTACCGCTATCAAGGAACCCTGCAAAAATATGTACCGCTGTTTCCATTATCGCTCCTTCTAAATATGCAACACAATTGCAAATCATTATAATTCTATAATACACGGCGTGTCAATATGATACGCCGCTGTAAAAGCTTAACTGCAAAAGCTTCCTGAAAAGCTTTCCACACCCCAATGGCGCGCAGATGCAGTCTATTCTATGCATCCCCGGTGCACCTGCATGATGACAATTGCCAACGTACAGGTGCACTACTGTCACAAGACAAGGTATTTTGCATTGGTGCTCTGCCACTATTTGTCCATCTCCCTATATAGGCAGTGCTTTTTTGCTTCGGTGCTCTGCTACTATTCAGCATTGCTCTATATAGGCAGTTCATTCTTGCTTTTTCACTCTGCCAATATTCAGCATCGCTCTATATAGACAGTTCATTTTTGCTCCCCCTGTCTCATATTACATTATTCAAGAAATTGACAGGAAAATGACAGTAAAAACCTGTCCAAAAAACTCACACACTTAACTTGGCACTCTCAATTTTACAAAAAACGAACCCCCGAGCTCATTCTGAGTTCAGAGGTCCGTGATCTTACATCTATAAATAGCTTATTGTAAAACAATTGTAATTATTCTCAATCGTATCCCAGCAGCCTTTCAGATTAATGCTTTAAACTCTATCACACTCCGGGATAGAGGTCATTCGTGCAAATTTGAATTGTGAGATTAACTTCCAATTTAATGCACTATTCCTTTTCCATATAAACAAATACGAGTTCATCCGTAATCTTTTCTTCTTTGAACTTCTTATATCCCATCTTCTCATAAAGCCTAATATTATCTATGCTTCTTGTGCTCGTAAAGAGTTCAAAACGCTTATTTGGATAATACCTTTCTATCTCGCAAAGAAGCTTTTTACCATATCCTTTTTTCTGTTCGTCCGGATGTACCATAAGCTTACCGATATATACTGTATTCTCATTAGACTTAGAGCGTACTGAGCCTATGATGTTTCCTATATCATCGACCATCTTCAGAATTATTCCTTTTTTGAATTCTGTCTCAAGTTCGGATAGCGTCTCCTTAAGCGGAGGTATGTCTTTACTTCCAAATAGAGCTGCCTCACTTTGATACGCCAGGTACTGAAGATCTAAAATCTCCCGAAGATCAGTATTATCGGCCCTCACAATATTCATATGGGTTATTTCCTCTCGTACATAAAACTGGAATATTATTTTCCTCTAAAAACTCCGATTTCTCGATTTCATATGCAATATACCGAAAGTGCCAATTCATGCATTCTTAAACTTCATGTTCTTACATACCTATGTTTCTGCATTCATCACAAATACACATGATCACGCTTTTTCCGTAATCAATCGCAATTCCGTAATCCGTTTTCATCTTCTGAGAAGCACTCTTAAAAATCTTATTATCAAGATGAAAAATCTTCCCGCACACCGAGCACTGGGCGTGCATGTGCTCACAGCATGATTCGTGCTCCTCAGAGTACTGATAGCATGTAGCATTTACATCGGCTTCCTTGTATTTAACAAGCTTACCTTCCTTACTAAGTCTCTCAAGATTGCGGTAAACAGTAGATCTGTCCAAACCGTCACCTTTACCCTTAACGGCATTAAGTATGTCCCTTGCCGTAAATCTGGTATCCGCATTATCCTTCAGATATTCTATGATAAGATTTCTTGGTTTAGTCTTATATTCACTCTTCACACTGCTCTCCCGGAAATCAATTAAGTAGCCATCATTGCCATTTATCAATAAAGCTTTCAACCTATGTTTATTGACGGTACACCGGATCAACTATTTGGCAATCTTATCCCTGCTGCCCGTTGGCCTGTCTTATCATATCTTCAACGACGATATCGTAGATTTCACCTACACTGTTGCAATATTCAAGAATCTTCCACGGCTCGTTTGTATGAAAATGAATCTTTACAAGATCCTCATCTCCTGCCGCGATCAGGCTGTTGCCCTCAAAATTCTCTGTAATATAATCAGCTATCTCATCCTCGTCGAGATCCTTATCGCGTCTGTCTATAAGAAGCTGTGTATCGTAACGATATGCAAACTGATCGTCTTCTGCATCTATTGAATTAATTCCCATATTGTTTTCCCTCCGTTATTACAAATTATCTCCTTGATAATACCACATTGCATCATATAAAAGAAATCAAAACATTTGGCTCGCGAAATAGTAAATTTCAAAAAATATTTACTATTCAATAAAAAACGTTGACAAATACCCTCATTCGGGTTACTGTATTATTGTATTATGCATCTAGTACAGTAATACAATATATTTTTTCAGAAAGGAAGACTCACTATGCCATGGAATCTTAATTCGGACGCTCCCATCTTTGTCCAGATTATTGATCATCTACAGACTGATATTATTTCAGGTTTATACAAACCCGGTGATAAGCTGCCAAGTGTTCGCGACCTTGCCGCCGAAGCCGGAGTCAATCCAAACACAATGCAAAAGGCGCTCAGTGATCTTGAATCTACAGGACTTGTTCACTCAGAAAGGACAAGCGGACGTTTTATTACGGAGGATGACAACATGATTAAAAATATGAGAATATCACTCGTTGATGTACAGATAGAAAATTTCTTCAAAAGCATGGAAAAGCTCGGATTTACCAAAGAAGAAATCTTAAAACTGGTAAAACAGTACACAGACAAAAAGAATTGATAAACACATTTAAAGAAGGAGAAAAGTATGAGTAATCTGTTAGAAATACAGGGGCTACACAAAAAATATGGTAAAAAAACGGCTCTGAATGATATAAATCTTTCAATTGAGCCTGGACATATTATCGGACTTCTAGGCCCAAACGGAAGCGGAAAAACAACGCTTATAAAGATAATATGCGGTTTATTGCAACCAACAGGCGGTTCTGTTCTTGTTGACGGCAATCCGGTCGGTCCAAAGAGTAAAGCTATTGTGTCCTATCTTCCCGATAGAACCTATCTTGATGAATCTATGACAGTCGGATCCGCTATCGACATGTTTAAATATTTCTATGATGATTTTGACGAGAAAAGAGCTGAAGAGATGCTTTCAAGTCTCAATATAGATCCAAAGAATAAGATTAAGACTCTTTCTAAGGGAAATAAGGAAAAAGTTCAGCTTATCCTTGTAATGAGCCGCAAAGCCAAGCTCTATATTCTTGACGAACCTATCGCAGGCGTAGATCCTGCTGCCAGAGATTATATATTGCGTACTATCATAAGTAATTTTGAACCGTCCGCCTCCCTTATTATCGCTACTCACCTGATCAGCGATGTGGAGCCGGTGCTGGACGAAGCAATTTTCTTGCAAGACGGCAATATCAGGCTTTATAAACCTATCGATGACATAAGAGTCGAAAACGGCAAATCGGTTGATGCACTATTCAGGGAGGTATACAGATGTTAAAGAAACTTATAGCTTATGACTTAAAAAGAACAAGACCGGTAATGACAGGGATAATATTATTTACATTTTTACTGACTATCATAATAGTAATTACCAATGCTTTCACAAATAAAATAGATAACGCTCAAACAGAAAAATTGGAATCGGGCCTCATTCAGACACACAGTGATAATTTACCTCCTATTTATTTTACAATGACCAATATACAGACAATAGCTCTTTTAGCAATTCTTGTTTTAGCTACGCTTGCAACAATATATATGCTCAGATACTATTACAAAACGATATACCTGACACAAGGATATCTATCATTCACTCTTCCGGCAAAAACAACAGAAATTGTGAGTTCAAAAATGCTGGTCACATACATATGGGCTTTAATATTTATTATTCCATCGATATTCATTGGAACCTTTGGATTTTCTGTTGCCGAAAGATTATTTGATCCTCATTATGAAAAGCTCTCTGTAAGTGCCTATTTACCCGGACTTGTACTGTTTGCGCTTGACATATTATTTATTATATTTGAAATTTTCGTTCAGATCATGGCTTTTTTCTTTTGCCTCAGCATCGGACAACTATGCCGCAAACACAAGCTACATGTCACTGTACTTAGCTATATAGGAATTGCCATAGCTTCAATGACCCTCTTTTTTTACAACATGCAAATGCACCAAATGAAACGCGGCACCTGGTGGTGGGATTATGACGATGTGGTTTGTCCCGCTAACATTATCTGCGCGATCATTCTTTTTATAGGCTTCTGTGTTGCAACTATAAAGATTACTAACAAAAAACTCAACCTCGAGTGATAATATAAAAATTACATCTTAATAAGATTATAAAGGTGTAGCTGAATTTATTGGCTACACCTTTTTCAAAAAAGAACAAGGAGTCTCTAAAAAACTCTTTGTTCTTTTCTTACGCGATATTTATTTAAATCAGCTCTTACAGACAAGCCTTATATATCTCGACAATATCTTCATTCGTAAGCGCAACAAAAGCATCCTTTAAGTAATTTCCGTAATTTGCGTGCGCGGCCATCTCCTCGAAGTGTTCGTCGGTTATCTTAAGCTCGGTAAGATTTTGGGGAATACCCGACTGTGCAAAAAATTCTTCGAGTTTTTCAATTCCCGCGATTGCAAGAGCTTTTTCATCATCACCGTCAAGCCCCCACACATTCTTTGCAAAGCGAACAAATCTCCAGGTACATGAAGGATCTTTTTCCAATATAAAGCGCATCCAGCGCGGAGTAAGTATTGCAAGGCCGATTCCGTGCGTGATGTCATAGAACGCCGACAATTCATGTTCCATCGCATGACACGGCCAGCCTGTATCCTGCTTTCCATACTGCGGAATACCTGAGCAGGCAACCGATGAAATAGCCATAAGATTTGCACGAGCCGTGTAATTGTCAGGTTCTTTTAGAGCAACGGGAAGATATTTAATTGCAGTCTTAAGAACCCCCTCGGCAATATGATCCGAAAGGTCGCTGTCCTCGGTACGCGAGAAATATCCTTCGAAAATATGGCTCATTATATCCGCAGTTCCCGATGCCGTCTGGTATTTTGAAACCGAGAAGGTATAAGTCGGATCGCAGATAGATGCGTAAGGATATGTATAACTGTTTCCAATCTTTTCATGAGTCTTAAGATTGGTTATAACACCGCCGCCGTCATACTCAGATCCCGTCGCACTAAGCGTAAGGATATCGACTAGCGGAAGCGCCTTTAACGTGCCATGATAAGACGCAACCATATCCCATAAGTCGCCGTCATAGAATACTCCGGCAGCAATCGCTTTGGAGCAATCTATCGTGCTTCCTCCTCCAACAGCAAGGATCACATCAATATTGTTCTCCTTGCAGAGCCTAACGCCCTCTTCAACGGATTCAATACGCGGATTCGGCTCAATTCCGGATAATTCCGTAACTTCAAATCCGCCCTTTTTCAGAATGTCGATAACAGTGTCGTAAAGCCCCATCTTCTTGATAGAACCTCCGCCATAGGTCAAAAGAACTTTTTTCCCGAGAGATCTTAAAATCTCATCAAGATGACTGATCTGCCCTTTGCCAAAATAAAGCTTCGTCGGAATCTCGTGAACATAATTGAGCATAAGTAACCCTCCTTGTCTTAGGAAAAAATGTTTTATTCTTGCCTTTTAATCCGAAAAATTGTAGTCCAAAAGAACTTCCACAACATATTCCGGATACATCTCTTCTACTCGCTTTGAAACTTCAGAAATGACCTCTTTTTTATTTTTGGCTTCTATATCTATAACAAGATCGAATTTAATCTCTTTAGTCTTATGATTCATATAAAATCCGTGAATCTGCAGTGCTTCCTTGTATTCGCTCACCATCTTCGCAATTTTTTTATTTGCTGAAGCAGCGATCTCATCTCCCGTATTATTTGAATATACCGACACGCCACCAATCAAAATACCTGTATCGGCAAACACTTTATTGGCAATAACCCTGTCAAGCGCATCGATCTCAACAGCCGTCATAGTATCGGGAATCTCAATATGCGCAGAACCTATAAGCTTCTCGGAACCGTAGTTATGAATAATAAGATCATACACGCCTCTAACTTCTTCAAGTTCATTGATACTTGCCTTAACGCGCTTTGAAAGCTCAGGCGTAATCCTCTCTCCGAGCGTCATGCTTATCGTATCTCGAAGCGTCTCAAAACCTGTTTTTATAATGACAAAAGAGATAATAACACCGATATACGCCTCAATACTTAAGCCTGTAATGATAAATATAATTGCGGCAACAAGCGTAGATGCAGATATTATCGAGTCATTGAGTGCATCTTTTCCCGATGCGACAAGAGATTCCGACTCTACTTTCTCACCTGTCTTTTCCGTATATATTCCAAGCAAAACCTTCACAACGATCGCAGCCGAAACAATGATAAGCGCCGGTGTTCCGTATTCGGGAGTCTCCGGATGAATTATCTTTTTTACCGACTCTGTAAAAGATGTAATTCCAGCGTAAAGAATAATTATACCGATCACCATAGTCGAAAGATATTCGATCCTTCCGTAGCCGTATGGGTGCTTTCTGTCAGGTTCCCTCGAAGAAAGCTTCGCTCCGACTATCGTTATCACTGACGAAAAAGCATCACTTAAGTTGTTGACCGCATCCATCGTTATGGCAACAGAATGTGATACAACTCCCACAATTGCCTTAAACACAGACAGCAATATATTTGCAGCGATTCCAATGATACTTGTTTGTACTATTTTTTTGGTTCTATCCATCTTTGATGCCTCTCATAAAAAATTGAATTATTAGACCGATAATTTCATCATCTTAAAAATGACTACACAATCTCAGTTTAGCATATATTTGTAAATATATTCATCATTTATGCAATTTCATTTGAGATGTCATATATACTCAATTCCGCTCTTGAAAAAAAAGAACATTATCGAGATAATTGTTTCTATGGAAAAACAAGAACAAATCTCAATTAAAAATGATATGCTATCTATTGATGAAACTGCTGATGTTCTGGGCATTTCTTCAGCGACGGTAAGAAACTGGATAAAGCTCGAAAAACTTTCCGCCACAAAGTTTGAGGAAAAATATTTCCTTAATAAGGAATCGGTTTTAAATCTTAAGGAAAATCTTGCAGACTCAGACCTTCTCAAAAAAAGAAGAAACAAAAGCACTGCCAACGGCCGTTTCATCCCAAAATCCTACATAAGTAAGGCATCACCGAATTACGACATCATATCATCTGTCATAAAAGCCCTTGAAGAAAATTCACAGATCACAGATAAAGACTTTCTTGCAATACTGACCTACTACGGAAAAGCTTATCTTGATACTCTTTCACTTGATGAAACGGGTAAAAAAAGACTTCTTGAGCCTTTGGCGCACGACGAAGATGATTCTTTTTCCCATATCTTATCCATATTGAAAGAATATCCTCTCACATACATCGAGGGCGAAGATACGCTTGGAATGTTCTATATATCGCTTCGCTCACTTAAGACAAAAAAAGCTTCCGGAGCCTACTACACTCCTTTTTTCGTTGTAGACAAATGCATTGAAAATCTGCGGGATGTCACATCAGGCACAGTCTGTGATCCTTCCTGCGGAACGGGAAATTTTCTTTTAAGACTTCCAGAAGACATACCGCTCCATAATCTCTACGGATATGATATAGACAGCATTGCCGTTGCCATCGCAAGAATAAATCTGGCAGTCAAATATAGAATCAAGGAAAATAATGAGCTCGACGTTTTATTCAAAAATATTAAAGCCGATGATTTCCTGACGCCTGCTGCCCCGGATGCCATAACGCAAAAGTTCGATCATATAATAGGAAACCCGCCATGGGGATATTCCTACAGCAAAGACGAGATTCAAAAGCTTGGCGAGTTTTATAAATGCGCACGTGTATCAGGTAATCCTGAATCTTTTTCCATCTTCACGGAAAGAGCTCTGAGCCTGTTATCACGCGAAGGTACCATGTCTTTTGTCCTACCCGAAACGCTGCTCGGCGCGGGAGTACACGAAAATATAAGGCAGATTATTTCAGGGAAAGCAAACATCGCTTCTCTTTATTATATGGGCGAGATATTTGACAATGTGCAGTGCCCATGCATACTCCTAACGCTAAAACAAAGCGATTCGGAAAACGGATTCAAAGCTTCCGGAACCAAAACCTTAGTCTCATTCTACAAAAAGAGTCTAAAATCAAAGACTAAAGGCAAAGACAGCTCTTCTGAAGGACTCTACCCCGAAAGGCTCGTTCTTATCAAGAGTTTTGAAACAAGCCGAAAAAAAGACGATACAAGCTCTTTTCACATGCTCTGCGATGACAATGAAAAAAAGATACTTGATAAGATTGACGGTTGTGAGCATTTTACGCTTAAAGGAAAAAGTGAATTTGCACTCGGGATCGTCACGGGTAATAATAAAACTCTTTTATCCCCTGTTAAAAAAAGCGGATATGAGGAGATCATAAAGGGTTCAGACATAGAGAGATACAAGATTGGCGAGATACACAATTTTATTAAATACGACCCTCAAAAGTTCCAGCAGATCGCTCCGGAAGGCATGTACAGGGCAAAGGAAAAGCTCCTTTATAAATTCATATCGAATACTCCGGTATTTGCATATGATGACAAACAGCGCCTTTCACTGAACAGCGCAAATATACTGATTCCGAATGCCCCCGGATACAGTGCGCTTTACATACTTGCAATCCTGAATTCGCCCGTTATTTCTTTTTACTACTCTCATACCTGCAAGAATATGAAGGTGCTGAGATCAGAGATTGAAAGGCTCCCAATTGCCAAGTGCGACCCGGAAACAGAAAGAGAGATTTCGCTTCTTGTAAAAAAAATTATCAATTGCAATGAAACATCTTTGTATCAAAAAGAGTTAAGTAACAAGATTGCTGCACTTTACGGTCTTACTTCCAATGAACTTGATATAATGACAAAGTAAGAAAAATAGTGTTTACTTTTACAGTTTAAAGTGCTATAGTAGCATACGAATATTTATTCACGGAGGATTTATTAATGTCATTTGAATACATACAGAAACTTCCCACACCCGATGAGATCAGGGAGGAGTTTCCATTAACAAAAGAACTTGCCGCACTCAAGGCTGAAAGAGACGCGATGATCAGCGATGTCTTTACAGGTAAAAGTGATAAATTCCTTGTTATCGTCGGCCCCTGCTCTGCAGACAATGAGGATGCCGTGTGCGACTATGTTTCACGCCTCGGAAAACTCAATGACAAAGTTAAGGATAAGCTTATCCTTATTCCCAGAATATATACAAACAAGCCTCGTACAACAGGTGAAGGTTATAAGGGTATCACTTCTCAGCCCGATCCTGAGGGAAAGACAGATTTCCGCGCAGGTCTTATTGCCATGAGACATATGCAGATCAAGGCTATTCAGGAATCAGGTCTTACTGCTGCCGATGAGATGCTCTATCCCGAGAACTGGGGATATATCGCTGATATTCTTTCATATGTTGCCATCGGTGCACGTTCCGTTGAGGATCAGGAACACCGTATGACAGCCAGCGGATTTGATGTTCCCGCCGGAATGAAGAATCCCACAAGCGGTGCTCTCGGAGTAATGCTTAACTCAGTATATGCGGCTCAGCAGTCTCACTCTTTTGTATACAGAGGTTATGAAGTTAAGACAAACGGTAACCCTCTTGCGCACTGCGTACTCAGAGGTTCTAACAATAAGCACGGCCAGTCAATCCCCAACTATCACTATGAGGATCTGAGCCTCCTTTTACAGCTTTATAATTCAAGAAACATCGTTAACCCTGCTGCCATCATTGATGCCAACCACAACAATTCAAACAAGCAGTTCAAGGAACAGATCAGAATCGTTAAAGAGGTTCTTCACTCAAGAAACCACAACAACGATATCAAGAACCTTGTTAAGGGTGTCATGATCGAAAGTTACATCGAGGAAGGCTGCCAGAAGATCGGCGAAGGCATCTACGGCAAATCCATCACAGATCCTTGCCTCGGATGGGAAGACACAGAACGTCTTCTTCTTGAAGTTGCAGAGTTAGTTTAATACAAGCACGCTCATGGCGGAGCGTTTTTAATTTGATAGGAATTTCAAATTAAAAAGGTGCAGAGAAATAATCTTCTCTGCACCTTTCCTGTTTATATGAAGTTTTTTCAGTCCATTTTTGCCATGCGGGCTCTTATATACCCTTCAATTATATCTACCGTCTCATCAATCCCCAGTTTTGAGCTGTTGATTGAAAAGTCGTATAATCGCGAATCACCCCATTTGCCCTGACAGTGATAATTGTGATAGCGCTTTCTCTTCTTGTCTTTCTTTAGGATAAATCTTGTCGCGTCATCTTCATCAAGTCCGTAGACATCCATGACACGCTCAATTTTCTTATCCATGTCTCCTAGTATAAAGAATGAAATAAGTCCCGGATATTTTTTTAATTTTGTTTCCGAACATCTGCCGACTACAACAAATGACTCTCCGCTCTTTGCCTTCTCTTCCATGACATTAAACTGCATCTCGGCTATATTATCCTCTATCGAGTTGCTGTAACCGTTTACGCGTCTTGAAACGAACACATTCTTCGGAGTCTCGTTATATTTTGCCACTGCCTCAATTGTCATACCCATCTTTTCGGCAATCTCTGTAATAAGATGGCGATCGTACAAAGGAAGATTAAATCTCTCTGACAACTTTTCTGCAATAACTCGTCCGCCACTTCCAAATTCACGTCCAACGGAAATAATAATCTGTGACATAAGCACCCCTCCTGAATATTACTATTATAAGTATATTACAAAAAGATAGATTGTTGAAATGATCAAAACCAAAACTGTTGCCGGAGCAAGTTTTTTGCAATAGCGTCCCCATGTCACGGGATAACCGTTCTTAGCCGCAACGGAAGTACCTACAACATTTGCGGATGCACCGATAGGTGTTGCACTGCCTCCGATATCGGTACCTATCGCAAGCGCCCATGCCAGCGTATTTATAGGCATTCCAGAAGCCGCCGCAAGATTCTTGATAACAGGAACCATTGTTGCCGCAAAAGGAATATTGTCTACAAATGCACTTGCAAATGCCGAAACCCATACAATGATCGCTATCATCATCTTACTGTTTCCGCCGCTGATATTTTCGATAAACGAAGCAATAATATCAAGTATCTTCGTCTCTTCCAAGCCGCTTACTACAATAAATAATCCGATGAAAAAGACAAGTGTCTTGTAGTCCACTTTCTTAATGATCTCTTTTGCATTCTTACCTGCAGTTAAGAGTGTGAGCACTGCGATAAACAAACCTATCGTTGCAACCGTAAGATGCGTCGATCCGTGTGTTATAAGAAGTACAACCGCACATCCGAAGATCACGCTGCTTACGATAAAATCTTTCTTGTTACTTATTGCTTCCGAAGGATCGGGCAATTTACTCATATCTATTTTCTCATCACCTTTTGTAACAAGCTCTTTTCTAAAAGCAAAATACAAAAAGATAACAGACACTACAAGATTTATTCCCGCTATAACACCTGTGTTTGTAAGGAAATCAAAAAATGAGAATCCCAAAGATGTACCGATTATGATATTCGGAGGATCTCCGCACATTGTTGCGCTTCCGCCAAGGTTGGCACAAAATATTTCCGATAATATCATTGGTATGGGATTAAATTTAAGAAGCTGCGCCAGCTCTACAGTCACAGCTGCCAGAAACATGATAACGGTTATACTGTCAATAAACATTGAAAGTACCGCTGCCATTATTGTAAACGTAATAAAAATAGAAACAGTCTTACATTTGACCAAAAAAGCTATTTTCATGCAAAGCCAACGGAAAAACCCCGCTTTGGCCATTCCTTCAACCATCAGCATCATTCCTGCGATAAAAAGGATTGTTGCCCAGTTGATTCCCGCACTCTCCGACTCTTCGATCTGATACCAGAAATCACGGGTAAAAAAGTCCTTAAAGGCAAGTGTATTCAGTATAGCTTTGATGTCCCCCATACATATACCAAAGACGACGACAAGCGTCAGAATACCGCTGCCCAGTGTAACATAATGCCTTTCAATCTTGTCCATAACGATCATAACGAACATTCCGACAAAGATGATGACGGCAAAAATCTGTGCTGCTAACAAAGTATGTCCTCCCACTAATTCTTTTATCTGCCAGGCAAGCCACACCCCTATGGGTAATATGCCTGCCTGCCAAAAATAATCCTTCAAAAGAATAACATCTGGAGAATTTTTATACAATACTTTATTGTTAAAAAAATCACACTAGGACAATTTTATTATTTTAGATACGACACCGTCATCATTATAGTACAATCTTAACTTCTTAGCGCCACTCTTAATATAATTCTCAAAATCCGCTTTGGTCTTTGTAGTATCGTCTTCTACATATTCAAAATTGTCTGCAAGCTTATATTCAAAGGTACTCTCTCCCTTTACTTCTTTTCCGGCCTCACTTTCATCATCACTGATCGGCACCCCTACACAATTTACTGATAAGATGTCATTTGCGTAACTTGCCTCAACATCAATATAATTCTCAGTTGTAGGAATATCATCAATGACATTTACTTCGCCACTTCCCGTTATCTCAAGATACTTCACCTTGAGCATTCTGTAATACGGCCTCCAGCCTACATCATTGATATCATATCTGACATATTCCGGAATCATCATATATACATTATCTCCGATCTTGGAAACGGCATTATTCGGCACATTCATCCAAAAACCGGATTTAGCGATAGGGCAATTCGCAAATTCATTTACTACAGTCTTGATATTATCTTTATCTTCATAATAGATTAAAGGAGCTTTTTCATTTGCATCCTTTTTGTTCTCGTAATATTCCTTTCCAATAGAGTATGTTCCCTTACTATCATCCACTTTAATCTGCCCGTCGGAAGTAATGTACATATTACCATCATCCGATACCACATCGCTCGTATTGTCATACAACACTTCAATGCTATTCTCCGCTCCTTCCTTTGCAGAATAGATTATTCCTGCATTATAAAATGAAGCTGAGCCCTCATAATCGCAATAATGCACGTATAAAGTATCATTATCTTTCAGTATATCTCTAATTTCCCATGAAATAAGAAATTCATCGCCGGCAACCTTTTTCGGATTTGTTTTTCCAAGACAAACTTCTTTATTTGTTTCCGGATCATATTCGTAAAAGGTATCCTCTTCATCCCCATCTATGCAGTAATATAGTTTGCCGTCCAAAAATTCCGCTGCAGAATAATAATCCTGTGTTTCCTTTGACATCAGCTCTTTATCATCTTTATATACGTTCAGATGATTTACATTTGCTTCCTCCGGCTTGTCAAAGACATTGACAACAATTGCCCCCGTCTTTTCATCAATACTTAATAAATCGCCTGCTATATCTTTAGAATGGTCAACTTCCCTGGTATCAATATTTACTCTGTATACAGTATAATCATTATTCTCACCGTCATACTTTTTCAGGTAGAAAAATCCATTGGCATAATACAGTCCACCAAATCCATCATCCTCCATAAAGACTTCCGTACTCTTTGTGGCAGGATCATAGATACAGAGTTCTGACTTCTTGGAATAATTCGAATATAAATTTCCTGCCCCCATTATCAGACCATTCTCACAAAGGTTTGATTCTGAAAAGGTATCCTCATCATATCTTCTATAAAAGACTTTCCCGTTTATACTCACAAAATATGAGCCGTTTCCGATAACTTCATCGTTCTCATGTGCTTTGCGTACTTCTAAGTCTCCTTCGTCTTCCTGATTACCACTATCTTCCGTTCCTGATGACGCCTCTTGTGTCACCTGTTCTTCCGACTTCGGAGCTTCACTTGTTTTAGCGCATCCGTAAAAGGTTATTGTGACCAGCATTAAGGCAACTATTAATCTTTTCCTCATATTTTTCTCCCTGTCTTATGATTTAGTAGTTTAATTGAAAAACAATTTACCACAATAAAAAAGAAAGAGGACTTGTGTTACTCACAAGCCCCCTTTTAATATCTATTGATATTTTAACACATTATCTGATTCTTGCCCATTCATACGGATCTTTGGGCGTATTTTCTTTATTTACATACTTAGACAAAGTATTGCTCGGCGAAAATCCCATCATATCCTGAATTGCAGAAATATCCGCACCGTTTTTTACAAGGTGCGCAGCAAAAGAATGTCTTAATGAATGCGGCGAAATATCCGTATCAATTCCGGCTTTCTGAGCATAGAACTTAACAAGTTTCCATACTCCCTGACGGCTAAGCTGCTTTCCGTCGCAGTTAAGAAAAACATAGCCGTTGTCTTCTCTTTTTCCAAGTAATGCCTTTCTTGCTTCGAGAAGATACGATGTGACTGCGGTTCTTGCCATCTTTCCATACGGAATAACACGGTCCCCTTCCCCTGATTTCAGCTTCGGAAGAATAATGCATCCTATTCCCATATCGATGTTACTGAGTTTGAGCGCAATGATCTCGGAAACTTTAAGCCCCGTTGAGTAAAGAATCTCAAGTATTGCCTTGTCTCTTACTCCTTTCGGACTGTCACTGAACTCCTGATTTAAAAGATCCAGCGTCTCGGCATCAGAAAGAATCCTCGGATTCTTTTTAGACGCAGCAACAGAAGGACTCTTTATTATCTCCGCAGGATTATCACTGACATTACCATTCTCAACAAGATATGTAAAAAAACTCTTGATCGTCGTATTATATCTGACTATGGTCGTAACCGCCATCTTCTTCTCTTTGAGAAGCGCCTGGTACTCCGATATAATATCCTCTGTAACATCAGCTATATTATGTACTCCGCGTTCTTCAAGAAAACGCACGAACAACAGAGCATCATGTTTGTATGAACCAACCGTGTTTTCAGAATAATCTTTGACGCTTTTAAGGTACTCGATAAATGCGTCAACAAGACATTCCATTTCAGATCTTACCATCTACCAACTCACCTAATCTGCTGTACACATCAAGGCAGTCGAGTGTTGCATAATAATCCATAGGAGTCTCAGCTCTTCGGATAAGTTCAACACTACCGTCCTCTCTGAGAAGCAATTCCGCACTTTTTAATTTACCGTTATAGTTGTAACCCATTGCATAGCCGTGGGCACCTGTATCATGAATATAGATATAATCTCCCATATCGATCTTGGGAAGTTTTCTGTCGATTGCAAATTTATCATTGTTCTCGCAAAGTGAACCTGTAACATCATAAACATGATTGCAAGGCTCATTCTCTTTTCCGAGAACAGTGATGTGATGATATGAGCCATACATAGCGGGACGCATAAGATTTACCGCGCAGGCATCAACACCGATGTACTCCTTGTAGATGTGCTTCTCATGGATTGCTTTTGTAACAAGCGCTCCGTAAGGTCCCATCATGAATCTTCCCATCTCGGTATAGATTGCTACATCATCCATTCCTTCAGGTGCAAGGATCTTGTCATACTGCTCCTTAACGCCTTTTCCGATAACATGGATATCATTAGGCTCCATATCGGGTGTATAAGGAATTCCAACACCGCCTGAAAGGTTGATAAATGCTATCTTTGCGCCTGTAGCTTTCTGTACTTCAACAGCAAGCTCAAAGAGCTGTCCCGCAAGCTGAGGATAATACTCGTTTGTAACCGTATTACTTGCAAGGAATGCATGAATACCAAAACGCTTTGCACCCTTACTCTTAAGTATCTTAAATGCTTCGATAAGCTGATCCTTTGTCATTCCGTACTTGGAATCGCCGGGGTTGTCCATGATTCCATTACTCATTTTGAACACTCCGCCCGGATTAAATCTGCATGAGATTGTCTCAGGGATCTTTCCAAGTGTCTTCTCAAGAAACTCAACATGTGTAAAATCATCAAGATTTATAATTGCTCCGAGCTTGTCTGCAAGTACAAACTCCTCTGCGGGTGTATCATTTGATGAGAACATGATCTCACTTCCCGATGCGCCTACCGCCTTGCTGAGAATAAGCTCAGTCTTGGAGGAACAATCGAATCCGCAACCGTTGTTTCTGAGTATGTCGAGAAGCACAGGATTCGGATTGGCCTTAACGGCAAAGTATTCCTTAAATCCTTTATTCCATGAAAAAGCGTCATATACAGCCTTTACATTATTTACAAATCCTTTTTCATCATAGATATGAAAGGGTGTCGGATACTTCTTTACAATATCTTCTACCTGTTCTTTTGTTACAAATGCTTTCTTCATAATTTCCTCCGAAAATTTAACTATTTTCATTTATATAAACTGTGACTCTGTTTTGGATTATATCCGCCACTTCCTCTGCTGTCTTTTGGCCACAGTAAAATGCCGAAGCTTCTTCAGCAATTATATTGGTAATTTCCGCATCCTAAAAAAGATGTTACACCTAAAGCAAAAACGATGATGCAACATGCAATTCGTTTTAATTCCCTATTTCTCATTATATCTCACTAAAAATGTCTGCTTTACAAGCTAATAATTATACGCGTGTGAATTCATTTACCACTTTAACATGGTAGTGCATAAAAATGCAAGAAAAAACTATAACGAAAAATCAAATATCCTCAATCTGCCAGTCAATAGGCGTTAATCCGTTTTGCATAAGGAATTCATTTGCCTTACTGAAATGCTTGCATCCAAAAAAGCCCCTGTATGCAGAAAGAGGGCTCGGATGAGGCGCTTCCAGTATAAGATGCTTGGGATTGTTAAGCATACTCTTTTTCATCTGCGCAGGTCTTCCCCAGAGCATATATACCACAGGTCTGTCCTGCTCATTAACTTTCCTTATAATTGCATCGGTGAATTCTTCCCAGCCTCTTCCCTTGTGAGAATTGGCAGCATGTGCCCTTACGGTAAGAACCGTATTGAGTAAAAGAACTCCCTGATCGGCCCACTTTTTCAGATATCCGTTATTGGGTATCTTGCATCCAAGATCTTCATTTAATTCTTTATAAATATTCACTAGAGACGGAGGCGGATCTGCCTTTCCGGGAAGAACCGAAAAAGAAAGCCCGTGAGCCTGTCCCGGCTCATGGTAAGGGTCCTGTCCGAGGACAAGAACCTTAACTTTCTCAAGCGGTGTAAGATGAAGTGCATTGAATATATCCTCTGAATCGGGATATACAACATGAGTGCTGTATTCTTCTTTTACAAATTCAAACAGCTTTTTATAATAATCTTTATGAAACTCGTCGCTCAGTGCAGGCAGCCAGTCATTGGAGATCATTGCCATAGTAGTCACAACCTTCTTTCTTTTATAGTCTTACTGAAACGCCTCTGCTCCTTAGATATTTCTTAAGATCGCATATCTCAAGTTCCTTGTAATGGAAAAGAGAAGCCGCAAGAGCCGCATCTGCCTGGCCTGTTGTAAGTGCATCATAAAAGTGCTCCATTGTTCCCGCTCCGCCTGAAGCAATTACAGGAACATCAACAGCTTCCGATATCTGCTTTGTAAGCTCTATATCATAACCGGCCTTTGTTCCGTCGGCGTCCATACTTGTAAGAAGTATCTCACCCGCGCCAAGTTCCGTTACTTTTTTTGCCCACTCAACGGCATCAATCCCTACGTCGATCCTGCCGCCGTGCTTATAGATATTCCAGCCTGAGCCGTCTTCTCTCTTTTTGGCATCAATCGCAACAACAACGCACTGGCTTCCGAATTTGTCAGCCGCTTCTGCGACAAGTTCGGGCCTGTCAATTGCAGCCGAGTTCATTGAGACTTTATCCGCGCCTTCTCTAAGGATTGCCTTAACATCGTCAACCGTCCTTATTCCGCCGCCGACCGTGAAGGGAATGAAAACTTTTTTGGCAACTTCCCTGACCATATCCGCAACGGTTGCTCTTCTCTCATTCGAAGCCGTTATATCAAGGAAAACAAGCTCATCGGCTCCTGCCTTTGAATATGCTTCTCCAACCGTAACGGGATCTCCCGCATCTTTTAAATTTACGAAATTTATTCCTTTTACAACCCTGCCGTTGTTAACGTCAAGACAGGGAATGATTCTCTTTGTATGCATATCGGCCCCTCCTTATACCGCCAAGAAATTCTTAAGTATCTGCATTCCTACCTCAGAACTCTTCTCCGGGTGGAACTGGCAGGCAAATATATTGTCTTTTTCAACGGAAGCTTCAATGCGAACCGAATAGTCTGTCGTAGCGGTAACGATATCCTTATCTTCTGCCTGAAGATAATATGAATGAACAAAGTAAACATAGGATTCGTCATCCAGCCCTTTAAAAAGCCTTCCCTCTCTTGGGAAAGACAGGTTATTCCAGCCTATATGCGGCACTTTGTAATATGTTCCTTCTTTATCAGTATTGGGAATTCTTACGATTTTTCCACGCAAAATGCCCAGGCCGCCGACTCCTTCCGATTCTTCACTTGAATCAAACAAGAGCTGCAGGCCCAGGCATATTCCCATAAACGGAATGTTCTTATTTATCACCTCTTTAATAGGTGCTTCCATTCCGTATTCCTCTATTTTTTTCATTGCATCGGAAAAAGCTCCGACACCGGGAAGTACAACGTGATCTGCTCTGTATATTTCTTTCGGATCTCTGGTGATGACAGTATCGGCGCCCAAATACTCAAAAGCTTTCTCAACGCTCTTTATGTTACCGGCATCATAATCAATAATTGCTACCATCAGGCATCAAACCCCTTTCAAATCTTTCGATGCCTTCGGTGACAATATGCAGATCATTCTTCAAACATCCCTAAAATTTCCATGATTCTGATAGTATAATCTCTGTCCTTCTTAATGGAATTTATCTCATTTATATCTTCCTCTGAAAGACCATAGTTCTCTGAAAGCAACGATTCTATACTATCGTACACGCTACTCACTTGTTTTTCAACATTAAACTTTGTTGCATCTTCAAGCAGTTTCTCTTTATTTCGCTCTGACATAAGGAGCATATCAAGCGCTTCCACTTCCTTATTCATGGCCTTATAATTCTCATAACCTTTGAGATATCTCTCTGCCCAAGCGATCACTCTCGACTTTTCGTACATAGTCTTCTGCTCGGTAGTCATGGTCTTTCCATGAAGAAGTTTGTATGCTCCTATGAAATCACTCTGTACATAAGCAAGTTTCGCTTTATCCGTCGCTGTTTTGACAGGAAGAATAAGCGCAGGTATACATACCAAAATACCGAGACTTGCCGCAAATATTCCGGAAACCGCAATCTTCTTTGGAGCCATAGGTTTACTTGGTGCACTTGGCTCTTCCGGAGCTTTGGCCGGTTTTTCCTTCTTAGGTTTCTTCTCTTTTGGCGGCTTTTCCTTCTTTGGCTTTTTCTCTTTGGGAGGTTTTTTCGCCTTTTCTTTTTTCTTCTTTTCTTTCTTGGGCTTCTTTGGCGCTCCGCCCTCTCCAAGTTCTGCAAGGACTTTCTGATTCTCATCGGTAAGGCTTGCAAGTCCTTCCGTACCGAGATTTTCAAAATCATCATCCTCTTCGGTCAGTAATCTTATAAGCTTCTGAAAAATGTTTTCTTTATGATGTCTTCTGTGTTTGCCATGCTCCTGTGACTGCGCATCATCCGCATTTTCGGGAATGTCCATATCAGGAAGTGCAGATATGGCATCAAGAGCAAGATCCGTTCCAAGATCGTCAAATCCCGTTTCGGTAATCGCATCAAGGATATCTTCTTTATTGAGTTCTTCTTCCTGAGGTCCGAGCTCCTGATCGAGATGTGCGGTTTCTTCCAGTGATTCGACTTCATCATTGGCAAGGCTGTTCATGAGCGCATCAAGATCCGGCAGAGAAACATCTTCAGAATCCTGCGTAGTCTCTTCAGGCTGAGCTTCCTGTGGTTCATCTCCGAGAATCTTGGCAACTTCTCCCTCAGTCGTCTCATATGAATCCGTCATACCACCAAGAAGCTCATCAAGGTTCGCTTCAAGGTCATTTAGATTAATATCGTCCTCCGATATTTCATCAAGTCCGACGGGAGAATGATGGTCATCTTCTTCTATAAATCCAAGTTCTGTAGCGGATACACTCAGTTCATCGTTATCCGGTGCAGGCTCTGTGTCGGGATTTTCAGGCGTTTCCTCATTTTCGGGTGACGCACCGTCTGCACCGCTTTCACCTGCAAATTCATCCATATTCAAAAGACTTTCCAAATCGGAAATACTGTCTTCCGTCACCATTTCATTGGCGCCTTCTTGACCGGAAGGCCCCTCCGAAGGTTCTGCAACGCCTGCTTCCGCAATGGCCGCTTCCAAATCAAACGTATCTTCATTTAAAGCTTCTTCATTAGGAATTTCTTCGTTGGAAACCTCTTCATTGGAAACTTCTTCATTGGATGCGTCTTCACCGGGTACTTCTTCACTCGGCTCACTTATAGTCAGATTATCAAGACTCTGCAGATCAATTACATCATCTGTAGAATTGGGCGCAGCCGCACCCTCAGCCTCTCTTTCTCTGTCTATAATATCGGTAAGGCTGTTCTCCTGTCCCCCCGGCGATCCCATAAGACTTCCGGGCATATCGTCGAGAAGATCCGTAAGGATTTCTTCAGGTGTCTGATCCGCATCGGATTCTTTTTCCACAATCAAACTGTTGTCATCCGGAAGGTCCACCTCCGGTGCCATTTCCGCCAAAGCATCGACAAGTTCAGAATCATCAATAATAGGAACGGTCTCCGATACGTCAGGTATAACAATATCGTCCTTGGGAGTTTCTTCATTAGCTGAAATATTATTCTGCCTGTCAGCTTCATTTTTTTCCGCATCGGCAATTGCTTCATCCAATGCAATCTCTTCAGCATCACGGATATCTTCTCCCGCCGGATCATTTCCGACAGTAAAAGTCGGGATTGACGGATCTGTAGGCTTTTGGATATCGTCGAGAAGACTTGCAAGTGAATCGTCTATAAGTTCGTCTCTGTCAGCTTTATCCATAAGTTCACCGACTTCCGCAATTTCCTTATTACCGGTTGAATTATCTATAAGCGCACCAATATCCTCCGATTCACTGTCAAGCAGATCAGCGGAGTTCTCATTGTTGGCTTTGGAAGACATTCTGCTAAGGGCCGATTGAGGATTATTATTTGTTTTTGCTGAATTTAGCAAGCTGTCGAGATATTCCTCATCACTAGACTTCATAGTCCTTTACTCTCCTGCATAATATAGTTAACAGAATTCATTTTGATTGATTCCGTTTTATCCTCTATCTCCGGGATGTGTTGGTATAACCTTTCATGAACCCTTATGAGATGTGCTTTTTTATTTATGAAAGTCACTTTCTCAAAAGGCCATCTGATAACAGTCGGATACTCAAGTCCGACTCCGAGTTCAAGAACAAGCAAATTGGAATTTAATGTGTTTGTCAGATATTTCTTGTAAATATCCCAATTGCCAAGATATGCGCTTTCATTGTACTTTATATTGTTATATTCCTGTCTCTTCTGATTAAGATAAACTTCTTTCCCATTCATAACAGGTTTGGAAAAAGAAATATCATCTGGAATTTCACCGTTATCTGAAACGATAATATCGTGGATCTTTTTTACCAGAGAAGTAAATTCTTCGCACTTCTCGGCACTGTATAGTTCACCGTCCTGATCCTCACTTTGAAGATACATGCAATTACCGCACGGATACACGCTTTTGGCCGGATCGAATCCATATAAAAGCGCATCCTGAAAACAAATATCGCTTACAAGGAAATATTTTTTATCTCCGATAAGCTTCTTAAGTCCGTTATACGCATTCTCAATTCCCTCATCGGAATTGTAATAAGCATATTCATATTCAATGACGGGTAAAAGCCATTCATTGCCTTCTTTGCCCGCATAATTGATTATTCCTTTATATCTATCGTCATTTTTGAGCCCATTCTTGACCCAATTCCATTCATTTCCTATTCCGATTATGATAAAATCTGATTTTTCTATCTGCTCTGCAAGTGTTTCGGCCATTATGAAAAAACCTCTGTATGATTTCCTATTTCCTATGATATTAAAAAATACTCCCTTTATTGAGACAGTCACTGAAAACTCGTTTCATAACTGAGCCAACAAAGGGAGTTAAAGTCAGTACGTATCAGCGTGCACTTGGTGCATTTACAAGTTCATCAATAACAGCAACGAGATTTCCAATCTCAGGCTTTGAAAGCTGTCTGTCAGCACCTAAAGATTCGCCTTTTCTTCTCATCTCTTCGTTAACCAATGAAGAGAATATTATAAGCGGAATCTTCTTAGTAGCATCATCGCTCTTAATAAGCTTGGTAAGTCTGTGTCCGTCCATAATAGGCATCTCAATATCTGTAATGATGCACTTTATATCATCAAGAGTTCCTTTTTCCTTACATGATTTAATATAATCATATGCAAGCTTACCATTTTCGAAGTGGATTACATTGTTATATCCGGCCTTATTAAGTGAGTCAACAATAAGTCTGTTAAGAAGCTGTGAATCCTCTGCAAGAACGATCGGTACCTCATTTCTGGGTCTTGTTCCGATTTCTTCAAGAGCATCCATATTAAGACCGGTATTGGGGTTAATATCAGCAACAATCTTCTCGAAATCAAGAATAATGATAAGCTGATTTTCAAACTTAATTATACCTGTGGAGATACTCTCCTCAGTCTTAGATATTGTAGCATTTGGCTTAATAATATCAGCCCATGATACTCTGTGAATACCAACAACCGCATCAACGTGGAATGCGATATCAAGCTTATTGAAGTTTGTAATAATGAATAATCCACCGGGCTGAGAAGCACCACGCTGTAAACAGTTCCTTAAATCAATTGCCGTAATCATGGTATCACGCGGCATGAATATTCCTTCAATACTCGGATGAGCATTAGGTACCGGTGTAACCTCCTGATAGACAATTATTTCCTTGATCTTAGCAACATTGATTCCATAACAATGGTCATCAATCTTAAACTCAAGGACCTCCAATTCATTAGTTCCGTTTTCAAGCAGGATTTTTGATTCCATTCTCTCACCTCACGTGTAAATATAATAGATTAGGATTTTTCGCAAAGAAAAATTTAAAAAATCGTAAACTATCAGATTAAGTATATCTTTAATTAGTATAGCATAGTTTTCTGAAAATAAATACAAAAAAACTAAAAAGACGGGCAGTTGACCATCTTTTTAGTTTTCATTAATAACTTTTTTATACTTTAAATTAATATATTAAAAAAGATTTGTACTTTCAAAACCGAACACTGAACTATCTTCTCCAGATTTCTTCTATACCACTTTATGGATAAGCCCTCGACCTATTAGTACACATCAGCTGAACATGTTACCATGCTTACAC
>AUXO016065090.1_pt1 | contig 40506 bp, 54 predicted proteins | sample 768731 | NCBI WGS metagenome assembly AUXO01 (sample SAMN02715735, study PRJNA202380) | gut metagenome | biome: sheep rumen | host: Ovis aries | place: New Zealand: Palmerston North | reverse complement strand
CTTGCACAATAGATATTGCACTATCTGACGCTGCTAGATCTGCAAACGTAGAATATCAGCTTAGACCTGTATAATAGAATATTGCAGGTAAAAGATCGTCTGCAGCCATAGAGTTTATACGATTTTGTCCAGCTGTTACACTTGTAGTAGTTGTAAGGTATGTTGTATTTTCCAATATAAAATTGGTAAAATCTGTATTGCTCATTACTCCTAAAGCTCCAGAATTTCTACATATTGCGTCCATTATTACGCTGTCTCCGTCTACTATATCTAATTTTGCTGTAGATCCTGCTATAGTTGTAAGGGCTGTTTGATTTGACGCTATACACTGCTCTACTACTGGATCGTTATATAACTGGGCCAAAAGTGTGTTATTATTTACGATTACCATAATATTTTGGCTTATTATTTGCTGTTTTTTTGTAGGATCCGTAAAAAAAGCGTCTTGGGCTGTTTGATATTGAAATAGGTAAGCTATACCATTTGGACTACTTAAATAAATTTCAGCACTTTTATTATTTTCTGCTATTATGTATATACTATTCCAGCACTGGCTTATTTGGTTTACTGCACCGCTTACCTCCATTAATTCCTCCATAGCATATTGGCTATTACTTACATTCACCATTACAGCGTACGAGTGGCTTATAAGATCCATACTGTTAGAATCGTTTATAATATCGTTCCGTGTTTCTCATTCTGTAAGTCAGCATTCGTCCTCTTCGTCCAGAGCATTCAGAATTTTATATAATCAGCTGTTAGTTTTAAATACGTTGTCGTAGTTTCCTAGTGCTATATCTATCATATTTTGCACCATTGTGGCGTTTATTTGTCCCTCGTCACCACTACTTGTCCAGCTAATTGTTTTATCTGTATTTTGATTTAATGTAAAATATCATAATTCCACTCCGTCTTGTACGAGTGTAATTTTTTTGTCACTTACTGTATAGGTTGTATTATTTTGAGATCCAAAAACTTTGTAATAAGTACCGTCGTATATTAGCAAAATTTTTACATTACTGCTACTTGTAGATCCTATATTAAATGTTGTAGTACTTGCGTTGGCGTTTGCTATTCTGATATTTTTAGCACCGCTACCGTCTATATTTAGCGTTGGGCTGTTTACATTACACCCATTCACAAAATTTACTAATATTAAATCTCCTGTAGTTGGTACGTAATTTCCACCTGTAGTAGTTCCTACTTTTGCAGCAGTTGTAGCACCAGTACTTACTGAAACCTCGATTAATTTATTATATTTTTTTCCTACCTCTGTATCGATATAAGTTTTTTGAGCTGTACTTACTGGCTTTGCTGTATCTGCCGTATTGTCTACGTTTCATAGGCCTATATTAGCTTTTGTAATATTTACGTTACCCTCCCTATACTCATTTTCTGCACTACCTTTTACACCTGTTACTTTATTTTTTTCTGCTCCTGCCTCTATTCACTCCAATTTACTGTAGTGCTCTTTACTCATTAGACCGTCAGCATTTGCTGTAGCTTTTTCGTAGGTTGTATCTGTAAATTTTGCGTTACTTGGTACGTCCTTTTCTACCGTGTGATTATTTACTTTACCTGCATTAGTAGCATAATCTGCACTATCTGCATTTCCTGCCTCTTCTGCATAAGCTACACGTTTATTAGCGTCGGCTGTATTGTCTACATTTCCAAGCCCTACGGTTGTTTTATCTATAGTTAGATTTATTGTAGCACCTGTAGCTTGATTCAGTGTAAAACTATTTCCACTAAAAGTACTATTATTTATTTTAAATGCTATCGTACTATCTTTAATATCTGTGCTATTAGCTTTACCGCTTATAGCGTTATCTATTGCGTCCTTTAGCAGTTTAGCACTAATTAATTTTCCTATAGTTGCTGTACCTGTAGAGATTTCAGACGCTGTTAAAGTATCGTATTCTGTATTTGGAGTGGTTAAACTATCACCAAATTTATAATTTACTCCGTTTATAGTAAGTAAAGTCTGATTTTTCTGTATATAATTGCTTAAATCTATTTCAGTTGTACCTAATTTTTCAAATTTATTAGTACTAGATACTCGTATATATTCGTCGTAAATATTAGATCCACTACCACTATTAGGCACCAAATAAAATATACCATTCTGCCCAGTAGCTGGTAAAGTTTCTACTACCTCTACTGTAATTCACGTGATACCGTTTATTAAATCGTTTACCTCTGTTTTAGTATAGGTTTCAGATTTTTTATAATAATTTACTAGATCATTTACGGTATTTGTTATAAAATTTGTATCGTTAGTAAATGCACTTAAAGCCGTTGGTATTCGGTGTTGGATTATTTGCTTTAGATTTGCTGCAGTTACTACCCTTGCACTTGTAGCAGTTCCAGCTTGTCACTCTGCTACACTCATAGAGCTATAAGTAGTATCATTTGTTAGGTGTAAAGCTCCGTTGCTTTGCTGTGTAGTTTTATACACAAAAAGCCTAGTATTAGATTTTGTAAAATACGAAGATCCAGCCAAAATACCACTACTACTACCCATTATTGGTAATCGTGCACCGTCTCATATTCTTACTCTTACATTTCTATTAGCACTGGCTACGACCATTTCAGTATTTACCACAAAACTATATACGGCTCATTCTACCCACTCTATACCTGCGTTAGCGTCTATAGTAATATTTGTATATCAGTAAGACGTATTATATGGTGAAACCCCTTTAGTACTATCAGTTGTAACTGTTACTAGATCCTCCGTAATTGTATACGCTTTAATTTGTGTTTTTTCAGCTTTATTATTTAGCGTACTTTGTAGATTCGTAACGTCACTTATAGCGTGGCTGTGGCTTGCGTTAGCTTTACCACCTAATAAAGTATCTGTTTCTGTTTTAGTATAAACGTCGTCAGCGTCTGCTTTTTCTGCTAATTCATTATCTACCTCTGTTTTACTGTATGTATCGTTTTTATTGTAAACGTCACTACTATTGGCCTTAGAATTTAAAGCATTCTGTAGCCCTGTAACGTCACTTATAGCGTGCGTATGCCCTGTTTGGCTGTAACCTTGTAAAGTTGTATTTAGATCTGTAGTAGTTACATAATCTGCCAGAGCCGTATTTAATGCTGTTAGTGTTACATAATCTGCTAAAGTATCGTCTAAATCTGAAATATCAGCCACAGTATGCCTATGGTTTACGTCAGCTTTTCCAGCTATTCACTCTGCTATTAGAGCGTTTACCTCTGTAGTAAAATCTGTTATATCGTCGGTAGTGTGCGTATGCCCTACTTGGCTATAATAACCCAAAATTGTACTTAATTCGTCACTAGATACGTAATTTTGTAGAGCTGCAGTAATTAGAGATCATACAGCACTAGCAAAATCTGTAATCTGATTTACTAAGTGTGTATGGTTTACGTCTGCCTTACCACTTACAGCGTTATTTATTACCTGTGCCGTCTGCTCTTTTGTATAGTAGTCGCTCATATCTGGAGCCTTACCACTACCATTTTTTCTACCCCTTAGATTCTGTAATACTAGATCCAAAATATTTGTATCACTCTTGTACTCTTCACTAATTTTAATTTCTGCCTTTATTCCACTATTTGCATTCACATTTACTTTACGATTTTGTATTAGTCCCTGGTATTCTAAAGGTAACCATTTATAACCTGTTAAAAGTCTAATATTTTTACGATCTCATATATTGAAATCCCACCAGTCAGTATCTCTACTTACTGAAATACTAGGTATAGCAATTCCATTAGGTAACGCTAAAGCTCCCTCTTCTTCGTATTTCTCAAAAAGTAGCTTTGTACGGTCTAAAAATTCCTCGTTATTTATTTCACCTGTAGCGTTTTTAATGTAGCTGTAAAATTCGTCCATACTATCTTTTCGGCTCCAGTCTACTATATTTGTACCTCTTGTATTCGTTGCGTCATATTCTCGGATTCCGTCCAATACTTTACCAGCATTTTTACTCACCTCTAAAAAGTTATAATTGTTTACATTTAGCACCCTTACTACTAATTGTGGCTCTGCCTCCCAGCAGTACTTTAAAATATCATAAAAACTTGTACCAGTGTCGAAATCTTTAGTAATTGTAGTGTCACAGTCATTTAATCCTAATACTACTGGTAGCTCTTGCGTATTATTTAACTCTGTAAAAATTTGGCTTATAACTGTACTTATAGCCACGTTAGAGTAGCTTTTAGCTCCACGGATTATACGATATTGTAGGTAGCTTAGCCAGTTATCTGCCTCTATTTGTACCTCTTGCGTTTTTAATGTTACGTCAGTAATATAACCCTCAAAAAGCCTTATAATCTGCCCTATTTTTTCTCCGTATGCTACACTTATACGGTAACCTTTTTGGAGTGGGTTATTTTGTAATCGTTTATCTACAGGAAATCTTAATTTTAGCTTACCACCTTTATTAATTTCCTCTTCTACGCTTAAACTAAATATATCATTTATAACGGCTATTACCTCGTTTTCACCGTTTTTAATCTGTATCGTTAGCATAATCGTAATTTTGTTTTAATAAATAAATAGATCCAAAAACTATCTCGTCAGTATCTTTATTATAAACTGGTGCTAAAAACTGTTTAAATGAAATAGTCCCCTCCCAGTCTTGGCTTAATGATCCGTTAAATTTTCCTAAATTTTTTCTTATAATTCCTCTAATATCGTAACCGTCCTTATAATCCTCGTATTTTACGACCACGTCTATTAGAATTGGAAAAATATCTATTCATTTTTCGTAACTTATATTAGCATTTTCTAATACTGTTCGGTCTCATTCGTTAAAAACTATTGCTGGACCGTCTCATTTTTCGACCTTTAAAAATCCTACCCTTTCTACGTCGATTTCGTTATTATTTAATAAGTATTGTTGTAATGCTTTTGGTCGGTTTGGTGTTATAGTCATTGTTGCATTTTTTGACGATATAAATTTACTATATGTTTCTTTTCTCTTTCATACACTTTGTGCACTGTATACACGCCTGGTATTCCTCTTATTGCTATTGCTCTTGCTACCACGTATATTGTACCTTTATCTTTATAGCTTAGATCATTATAACCTTTACTTGCGTTATTTTTTCAGATCATACCTTTACGAGCCGTCCACCCTACTAGAGCGTCCAGATTTGGAAACGTCCCAGGTTTACGGCCATATTCTCTTACTGGTGCGTACTCCAGCATAGATCCTACTTGTACCATTCCAGATCTTACTTGTCTTACTACGTAACTATTTGCTAGAGTTCCTAAATCGTAACTATCTTTTTCTGTTTCTTTTTTTAATTCTGCAGCTAAATAATCCCCACAATATTTTAAGGCCATATCAGAGGTCATATTTAATTTTTTTATGAATTTGTCTAAATTTTCTACTGCGTATTTCATTAATCGACCAGCTTTATAAAATATTTATTGTGGTGGTTACCCTCTGCGTCTTGGGCTTGATACTTATTTATTACCTTGTATTTCTTACCATTCCATATTACAAAATCCGTCTCTTTTATATCTACGTCTGGTAAAGTGTAGAGTTTCTGCACCTTAATTATTACGTCGTCTATTCACTGTAAAAGCTGTAGATCTTTATAATTTAGGCTGGAAATTCTGCATTTTACTGGAGTTTCTACGTTGGAGTATTGCTTTTTTGCTATACCGTCCTCGTAAACAGTTGTGGCCTGCCTACTCGTAATCGTTACAGTGTTTATAAGTAAATCTGCTATCATTTGATTTTACACAAAAATATAAATTATCTTACGTTTATATCTCGAAATCCTTTAGCGTCTTTACCTGCATATTTATTTAAAACTGCCTCTATATCTTTATCTGCAGGTATTCCAAAAAATTTATATTCACTTGTAGCCTCGCTAAATGTTTCTGAATAATCGTCTATTTTTCTACTGGTTACCTTTTTAGTGGCGTTATTTTGCTTTTCTACTACGCAATACGTGTAAAAACTTTCTATTAAACTAACAGTTATTATTTTTAAATCCTCTGGTATTACGTAATTTTCACCGTCCTTAAAAATTTCTGGATCTATCACGATTCGGATTTTATCAGCTACTATACTTTCATATTTCACTAATTCAGCTTGCCCCTCTTCGGTTTTATATAGATCCAAAAGCCCCTGGTTTACTGTTTTTGCTGCAATTTCTGCAGGAGTTACTATTACTACACCCATTTTAATATAATTATGAATTAAAATAAATCGTATCGTTTTATATCTACGTCCATTACTTTAAAAGTTTCTGCAGTGTCTATGGCTATATTATTATTTCAGAAACGTACGCTTGGCCGTTGGCTACCTAGTACCACTAGCCCTGTAATATCTTCGGTAAATTCTCATTGCGTCACATACACACGCCTTTTATCTGTATCTATTTTTATTATATCTCATTCACTCCAAGTAAACTGATCTAAATTTTCTATCTGCATTGTTTCTCGTCCTCCGTCGTAATCGTGGATTATTTGCATATTACCGTGAGGAAAAGGATTAGTAGCGTCGGTAATTGTGCAGGTTATCACTACTGGGCTATCTGTTACGCCGTCGTACTGCATATTTTCTCTGTAATATTGGTATTGATACGACGCATTATTTAGAATTAGTCACATTCTCGTATTACGACCACCTGTTAAACTGTGCGTTATTTCGTTCTTAAATTCGGAGCTATCAGTAATCAGCTCTACACTGATTCCTACTCGTTTTTCATTTGCAAAGTCTGATAATTCCAACCCTTTATATACCTGGCATTTACACTGCCAAACGTTACCGTCTACAGTTTCAAAGCTAAGATCTTTTCGTAATTTTTCATTAAAAGGGCTTGGGTTACTTTCTGGAGCAAAGGCCCTTTGTACTTGCTTTAATAATGCTCGGCGTTCTTCTTCACTATCTGCCAAAATATCAAATAAAAATCTGATACGTCTATTTTTTTTCTCCGTTGGGCTTACGTATTCACCGTGTCTAATAGCGTATTTTTCAGTACTAGCTTGCGTAGCCACCTCGAAAAAGCTAAACTCTTTAAGACACAAAAACCCACCTTGTACCCTTAAATATGGTGAATTTAAGAAAATCAGACCGTTATATTTTACGTTGTGTACCATAATTTTATTGTAGCTCATTCTTTGCGTTATCTAATTAAACGCCTTTAATATAGTCAAAATTAAAAAACTGTTGGTTATTTCACAACAGCTTTATTTAACCTTGAATTTGTTTAGTAAGTACTGCTCAAATTCAAACTCACTACTAAATTTTAGAGTTTTATATTTATCTAATACGCTTGGATTTTGTATAGCTCCACCCATTTCTATTAATGTACCTATTTGACTTTGGGTTAGATCTAATATTTTTTCCTTTGTGTATTGGGGGTATGTATGCTGTATGTAGCATATCATAAATACAAATAACGCCTCCGAATACCCCTTATCTCCGTCAGCGTTTATACTAAACCCAGATCCGTCATTATTTTATCTAATAGTGGTTTCTGCTGGCTGTTTGGTATTTCAATAAGTAAATATTTCTTAAATTCTGCAAAATCTCACTCTATGCAGTATTTCTCCAAAAGTTCCAGAGCTCCTAATTTTAGATCTATTACTTTTGGCTCACGAAATACCCATTTTTTATCACCATAGACGATCTCACACTTTTTATAACCGTCTAAAAATTCCTGTAAATTTACTGCCATTTTAATGCTTATAATAAGTAAAAAGCAAGCTGTTTAGATATAGGCTAAACGAATAAACACCTATAAATACAACTTGCTTTTTAATTAGGGTTACCGTAGCAACCCTAAATTATTCGTTTAATTTATTTCTGGGTTTTGCTTTTAGTCTCCTGTTTCTGCATTAGCTGCAGAGTTTGCACTAGCTGCAGAGTTTGAGAATCCTATAAATTCTTGCTTTACAACTCTACCTGTTATTTCTACAGGAAATCCTACTGTAGTATCGTCGTTATCAGCTATTTGCTGTAATACGGCTTTACTAGCTTGGCAGTTGTCTAAGTAAGTTTTAATAGATTTCTTTACTCCGTTGTACTCAAATTCATTTACTAAACACATTACAAAAGGTTTAGCCAAAGCATTTGCTTTATGTTCCATAATTTGAGCATTAGCATTAGTAGCACTGTAAGTCACAGAGATTACACCAGTCAATAACATTTCGTCAGTGATAGCTCCACCACTCTTAAATGTTATAAAGCTAGTACCGAATTGGTCGGCTCCTACTACGTAATCAGTAGTAACTGTAAGAGTTGTGCTAGTTCCTCCTACCAAAATAGAAACAGCACTTACTGTAACTGGTGTTTTGTCTGCGTTACTGTATTTTAAGAATACGTCGCTGTCAAAACTCCACTCACCAGCTTTAAATGTTTCTACCTCGTCTACTACAGTTCCAGCTTTTAATTCAACTAATCCTAGTTGTAGGATCTCCAACTTTTCAGCTGTTAATTCGTGTGCAGAAAAGCCAACGGTCATTTTATCACCGTTTTTAACTTTCTTTATAGTACCGTTACTATAAACGTCGTCTACACTTTCTCCAGCAGCTGCTGTGCTTTGATCCTTATATAACCCAAGCTGTAACCAACCGTCACTAGGCTTTTTTGCTATGTATACCTCCATAGAGTTTGGTATCATATGCCCTGGGTTTAAAGGTGCTTGTATAGTCATTCTTTAATAGCTTTTTTGAAATAAAATTATTTTCTTTTAGCCTGCTTTTTATCGCTTTCTTCTGCTTTTTGATCTTTAGCTTTAGGATCTTCTGCTTTTTCTCCTTTTTCTTCGTCAGCGTTTTCTTCTGCAGTTTCTCCGTTATCTTCTGCAGTTTCTCCATTTTCTGGATTTTCTGCTGGAGTTTCTGGATCTTCTACAGTTTCTGCGTCGGCGTTTTCTTCTGGATTATTAGCTTTAGTTTCTTCTGCTTTTTGATCTTTAGCTTTTTCGACCTTTTTTGGTTTAATTGGTCCTTCTGCAGGTTTCATAATACTTGGGTAATATTGCCCTGTTTCTGCAATTGTTACCAATTCCCCCTTTTTATAGTCTCTATTAGCAATTCTACAGTCAGTAGTTATTACGTAAATCATAATTAGACGGATTTACCATATAAAATATTTTTGGGGGCTAATTAAAGCCCCCTTTTATTATTCACCAGTTACCTCTTTAGTATTTACTGGATCGTCAGTAGTATTAACTATGTTAACGTCTACTGGATCTGCTTTATAATTTGCATTATAAGCATTTACTATAAGAGCCTCTTTACTAGCTTGTCTAAATTCAGCAGTGATTTTAGACTTAATAGTTTCTTCTACTACCTGGCTATTTGCTGGCTCTGGGTAATCTACGAAAAGCTCGTCTACGTTATCAGTAGTATTGTACTGTACGTGTACGATAGGGCGTCATTCTCAAATGAAAATATCACCTGTTTCTATACTTTCATCGATTACGAAATCGAAATCTTTACCGAATACGTCAGACGTAAAGTATGTAAGACGTGTTCCAGCTCCTTGATTTCTCCTATCTTCAGTAATGTATTTATTCTTAAATACCTTTCTAAGATAGTTCTTAGTAGCAGCATTCATAAATAAAGCCTCTGGGTTTCCACCTCTTTGCTTAATTGCTAGCAATACGTTTTCGATTTTCTCTTCAGTAATAGCACCTTGAGCGTCCAAAACGAATCCACCAGCTTTATTAATAGCCTCTTTCCAACCTCCCATAGACTTTCTTTTTTCGTCTCCTGGATCGTTGTATTGAGCACCATAATAAAGAGTTTTATTAATTTCCAATAACTGCTCGTCGAATTTAGCCTCCCTTTCTTCTCTAACGAGATTATTAATGGCTACCTCGTCGTAATCTGCAGCGTCTTTAGAAACATAAATAGATTTAGTAAAAGTCTGTACTACGTTAGTACATTCAGACTTACCAAATGCTTTATAGTCTTCTGTAATCTTAAATTCAGATTCAGCTTTAGACATAATCTTAATTACTGCATTTGCAGAAATTGCACTAGCTGGAGTGTTAGCCCAACCTCTAATAACTGTAAGAGGTGTTTTTTCACTAGCTCCACTACCAGTATTATTACCTTTGGCAGTAACCATAATACGCTCGTCACCAACCATAAGTAAATAACCTGCAGTAACTCTAGCACCAAGTGCTGGATCTACATTAATTGTAGTAGCGTCAGCTGCAGCGTCTGCTTTTACTACTCATTCTCTAGCTACTTGCTTTTGAGCGTAGTAAGTTAAAACAGCTCCTTTTACTTTTTCACCTCTAATAGCTCTGGCAAAAAGTGGTGCCTCTGCTCTTGTTAAAAGTAATACAGCTGTTACCCACTGTTTAAGTGTAAAATCTCCTTGTAAGTGTAACATTTTGTAAATGGTTTTTTAAATAAAAGTTTTGGGCTTATTTACCCTCGATAAGGTTATAAAGCTCTGTTTTTTCCCTATCGCTAAGCCTTTCTCACCTTTCGGCTTTGGCTTTTAATTCTGCTAGTCTACCTTGACCTTGACCGCTTGGCAAGTCACTACCACCCTTTGGAGCTTGTTTATCTCCGTTACCGTCTTTTTTATCGTCGGCTGTAGTAGGTTTCATTGCCTCGATACTGTCTAATATTCCAGCAGCTTTAAATGGATCCTCTACGCCAGTTAGTAGGTTACTTACAGTACCCCACTTATCACCGTACGCAGTTTTTAAAGCCTCCTGCCTTGCCTCATTTTTAGACTTTAAAGCGTCCTCACGCTCTTTCCGTCTTTGTTCTTTGGCTTTGTAGTCAGCTAATTCTTGATCCTTTTGGGCTATTATTTTTTCGTGTTCTCCACGTTTAATAGCCTCTTGCTCTTCGGCCTTTGCTTTATCAGCGTTAATCTGATCTAGCTGGGCTTTAAGCTGTTTCCTTTCTTCGTTTACTTGATCAAACCTATACTTAGGTATAGTTTCTCCCTCTTTTTTTCCGTCGTCACCCTTAGAGGTATCTGGGGCGTCGTCTTTGTTATCTGATTTGCCTTGGTCGTTTTCAGATCCGTTAGATCCTCCACCACCAGCACCGTCATTATTTTCAGCATATAAAGCGGCACCTTTAAGGCGTTTCAGCATTCGTCGTGGCATTCGTTTAAATTGTTTACCAAATAAAACGCCTTGCATAATAGCCAAAATTAAAAAAGTGTTGGTTTTTTATTTCTCCAACACTTGATTTATTAGTAATAACCTATGGTTTTTATTTTACAATTTATCTAATTTTGCTATTAAAACGTCTCTTTCGTCAAATACTGGTATAATGTACCCCCTGCAGTTTGGGTGAAATGGTGGAAAATCTGCTATTCATTTTTCCGAAATATCTACTATTTTTTCTCTGTAATCTTTACAAATACTGCAGCAGTCGGCCTGCTCTATTATCTGAAATTTTGTAATTCAGATTTGTATAGATCTATTTATAGTCCCTTGTACGTTGGCTATACTCGTTTCTGTACGTGTAAGCATATCTACGTAACGGTCCATTGTCCACAATTTACCGCCTCTATCTTTGAATCACGTAATTTTATTAGCCTCCAGGTATTCACTTACCCTTTTTTTCATATTATACATACTATCACCGCTTATTATTCATTTTGCCAGCTGTTCTCTTATTTTTTCCTGCTGTAATTCTCCTACCATTGTAATGGCTTGGCGTTGCATTCAGTCTAAGCTGGATTTTACGTAATTTTTTGAATTATTTAAGAGTGCATTTACTGCGTCTACGTGTATTGGCCCTAATTCCTCTACCATTTTTGCTAGTTCCTTTTTACCAGCTTTGGCTATAGCAATATAAGAGGCCTCTTTAGTTAAGCTATCGTCTACGTATTTTGCACCTTTTAAATATTCCTGTGGTATTCTGATTCCTGCCCAAGCGTCGTAATCCTCCTGGAGTGTATCTGCCACCTTTTTTATCTTTTTTAGCAAAACATTGGCTTTAGTGAGATCATTTGAATTAATGGCCTTGTAATATAAGAGCGTAAGGCGGTCTAATTCTTCTTTAAATAATCTCACTAAATCACTATCTGCTGGTGTATTTGATACAAAATAATTACTCCTATTCATTAAAAAAGTACAAATGGTAAATAAAAACTACTTACCAAACCAAAAACGGCTATAAAAATCTGGATCATAAGAAACCAGAAAATTTTAATAAATCTCCGTGGTTTCTTGTTTATTTCCAGAAAACTTTGTTTTAATTGCTCGTCTACTGGTAAATCATTCTCGAATATTGTAAATCGTTGCATATTCATTTTTTCGTTTAATTAAGTGGTAAAACTATTCTTTATCGTCTACGTTCTCGTCTAAATTCTCGTCTGAATCGTCTTTTTTCTCGTCTACGTCCTCGTCCTTAAATTCCATATTTTTACTATCGTATTTTTTATAAGCCTCTGTTTCCTCTTCTGCTATTTTGTCCAATTCCTCTTGTACCTCTTGCTCGTCGTATCACATAGTGTACGCAATAGCACTAGATTTACTCATTATTCCTGCATTCATTTGCTGTACTGCTGTATTTGTCCTTTCTGCTATATCGTATGCTGTAGGTTTATTAAATTTGATAGTTGGTAGATCTGTAGTAATTCCAGCGTATAGCATTAGATCTTTAAATAATCTCTGTAAGCTAGAGTATATCATTTGCTGCTTTTTTTCTACCCTCTTATAAAAAGGCGTAAATTCCTTTTCTGTAGTTCCTACTGGATTATTTGCACCATATATAGCGTTGGCTAGTAATACAGTTGGTATACTTGCTAAGAATCCTATTAATTTTAGTAAATATGGCATATAGTCTTTAATACTTACTTGTACGTAAGTAGCGTCTTTCTCTATATATTTAGCTGGCTCTTCACCTGCATTATGTACTAAGAAATCTGGATTTTTTGAGAATTTTTTATTTTCTGGATTAGCACCATTTCTTAAACCTTGTACCGTTTGAGCATTCATAAACCCAGCAGGTACACTCATTTTAGACGTAAGATTTTTGATAAATTCCACACTTATTTGGCTGCCTCTATCGTTTATTTCTTGGAAAAGGTCCCCTAGATCTACGTAATCTGACTGGTGAAAATATCTAGGTATTTCTCCTATATCAGTTTTACTTAGCTTTCTTATTTCTTCGTCCATTCCTACTACGTGTGGATTATCTAGGTCGTTATTGAATATGTATAGTGGTAAACTATCTAAAAGCTCTTCTTCTTCGGCCTCTAATAATCTTTCTGTAAGTATGAAATTTCCGTTATTTGCTCGTCTTTCTTTATAGTACCCTCTTCGTTTATTTCACTCTTTCTCGTATCTATCTACCAAAAAATAACTCGTTCCGTCTACCTCGTCCCTTTGTACTGTAAAAATAACGTGCTCTTTAATATCTTCGAACGTATCACCTATGCTTAATCATTCCATATTGGCTAAATAATTTGGCAATGGTATTAATTCTACTCTTGGTTTATCGTCCTTTTTTCTCAAACGCAATATACCATAACCAATACTACTTTGGTTATTTATTGCCTCGTTTAGTTTAATCTGTAGCTGTAATTTGTCTGATAGCTCCACAAATTTTTTATTAATTTTATCTGTTCCGAAATCTACGTTATATCACATTCCTATAACGAAATCTGTATAGATTCTTGTAATTACTCTACCCAAATTTACTGGTATGTATAAGTATTCGTCCTTGTTTACATTGTGGGCTAGATCAGATTTAATTTTAAACGCCTCACCTCTAAAAGATTTTTCAGCAAATTTGCTTATATTATTGGAGTAAATCAGAGCATTTTTATGGTTTAGCTTGATAAACTCCCTAAACGGTGCTAAATTCTTTTTAAATTCCATTTGTGTATTTTAGCAAGTAAATAAATCTGGTGGTGTTTATACTCATTTTTAAAAAACTGTTGGTTTAATATTCTGCCAGTGGTGTCTTTCTCATTTGCCAACCTATAGCGTCTGCCATTATTCCGTCGTCGTGGTGTCCTATTTGTGCCTCTTCTTTCATTTTATCGTTATAGATAAATGTATATAATTCTGCCTTTATACGCTCGTCCATTTCTGTTATAAATCCTTTATTTATAGCTTGTTTATAATCCGTCATTAATATTGGCCTTGTCTTTGGGTTGGTTACTCGTCCTACGTCGTAGGTAGATCTATCGAATATTTTACCCTCCGTTTCTGATACATAACACATTGGAAACCATTTACGCTCTTTAGCTTTTGCGTAAAAAGCGTGTCACGTATTATTTTTTTCTACTCCAATTCTTCACCAGTAGCCTAAATCTACCAGCCTTTCTACTACGTCACATAAACCGTCTCACGGATCCACTAGACCGTAAAAACAAGCTAAAAGCTGTGCTGTTTCCCAGTCTCTAATAATTATTACGCTATTATCTCCGTTGGGTACTCATTCAGACGTATCACCACCGTATGTTACTTGCATATTTTCTCTTGGTGGCCTGTAAATTCTTAGATCTGGTATAATTGGATCTAAAGTATATGGTGGACAAATCAGATTTTTTATAATATTCGTAGAGAAAACAGGACGACCAGTATTTAAAAAAGCCTCTTCTGGAGTACTTGGGTACTCTTGAAAAGCATAATCTGGGTTGGTTTGAGAATTATACATATTCAAATATCGTTTTTTTTGCTCTTCGGTTAGTATTGTGCCGTCTATCATTGGTTTATTTAGGTGCTGCAATTCTTTTGGTAAATCTATTGTTTCTCATTCCTCTATGGGTAAAATATACTCTGGCATAAGCCACCGCCCTAAAAAAATACACGCCCACTCGTTACTGTCTTTTCAGTAATATTTATTTCGTAGTTTTTCGAACTCGTTACCGTATCAGTTGGCCGTACTTTCTATGATTATATCACCATTCTTTGGTACTGACGGTAAAGTACCTGCCAATAATTCGGCTGCGTCGTTTATAAACGCAAATTCGGAAATATGTAATTTAGATCGTGTACCACCTCTACTATCAGTTATCACGGCTATTTTACTATGATTTTCTAAAAATTCCAATTCCTTTTTTGTGCTATACTTAGTCGTAGGTTTTACCCAGGTTTTACCGTCGTTTAGCTTTAATACGCTTGGCATTCTCAAATAAGCCGTTTTTACTTTGTCAAAAATTTCGTCTCTGGTTTTATCTACCTGTGCCAGGATCCCTATATTTTGGTTAGCAAAAATTATAGCGTCGTCTAATCAGCTTATAGCCTCGTTAGTTGTAATTCACATTTGACGACCTTTTAAAATAATTAATCTGATTCTGCCGTACTTTGCTTTTAATTCGTCCTTACGTTTCTCTAATATTTCCTGTGCTCTGTTACGTTTAAATCATACGGCCTGCTGGTCCTTATTAATTATTGTATATAGGTTTAAGCGTTTACTTTTCATATAAAATTGGCTTTCCATACTTTTTACATTTCTTATAAATTTTATTTAAAATTCGTCTTACTTGTCAGTCTGATAGATCTAAAAGCGTTCCTATTTCCTCACTCGTCATTGGTTTACCTCACCACTCATACTCGAAATAAGTATTAAAGCAAAAATAAACCAGTCTCCTGTAGGCTTTTTTGTCGCTTACGTCTAATCTTTCTTTTAGCATAAAATCTATAAAAGCGTCTTTATACGTCACTTTTATTATTCAATTCTCACTTACTAAGCGTATTTGTCCATTCTCGAAAAAGTGTTTAGTACGCTGTAAGTAACATTTCATTTTTACTAAAGTAGTGGCTTGCATTCAGCTTTTTACTAATCTTTAATAAAATCACTTTCATTAAATACGTCACCTTGTATTGTCTGATCCACCTTACTTTTTGGTATTCTGTTATACTTTACATTTAGTACAAATTGTGCTATCTGGCTATTATATTTTCCTTTACTCGTCTGCTCTATAATCAGACTTTCTAAATAGTTGTCGATTTCCTCTACCGTCTCCTTAAATTCCTCGTTATTCTTGTAATTAGCCCAAGTGTTATAGCTCATTCCACCTAAAAAAATCAAAAAGCCACCAATACTAGGTGTTGTTTTTCGGTCTATCGTCTCTTTAATTTCGTATTTACTTTCTAATTTATTCGTTATTTCCTGTTTACCTGCCTCTTTTTTATCTACTTTTGCCTCTGTAAGTTCCTCTTCTGCTGTTAAATCGTCATTTACTGGCGTTTCTAACGTAATACTTTTACCCTCTACGGTTTTTACTGGCACTATTTCATACTTACGCTTTTTTTCTAAACACGTTAAAATATACGTATTAAAGAGCTTTAGTAATTCCTGTGGATCTTTAAATATTTTTGGTCTACCTAATAATAAATGCTGGACCTCTTCACTTTCTAAGGTCAATGTACGCCAGCTTGACGTTTTTTTCATTATTACCGCTTTTTTCTTTTGCGTCTTTGTTTTTACACCGCTCTTTTTTTTAGGTCTTACCTTTAATTTTTTAGCTTTTTTCTCCTGCTCCATTTTCTTCTGAAAAAAAATCTAAAATCTCAATTTCCACCCTTGGATTTTCCTTGTCTACCCACATTCCTGTGGCGTGTATTCCTTTAATTATCTGCCATTTATCGTCAGTTATTAAGCCATATTTTACTAATAAATCGTTTATGCTTTCTATCTTATTACTTAGATCCGTCTTACGGTTATCTGGTAAATAAAACGCATAATTTACGTATATTGGCTTGTCTATTCCTAATGGTTTACTTTGACTTTCTAGGCTTTTTAGTTGCTCGTTTTCTCGATTTTGGTAATCCTTGCTTGATACTAGCATTTTTCACGTCCATATTTTGCTGTTTTTTTTGCTGGGTATTCTGCCTTTTAGTATTATTTTCTTTATTAGCTGCATTTTCTTTTGGATTAGGTTTTAAATCTGTTTCTGTAACCACTTTAACGCCCATTTTCTCAAAAGTTTTGCTTAATATTGCACCGCTTGGATCTTTTTTATCACGTTCCAACTCTTTACAGTGTGGGCAGTAACTAAGAAATATCGGCCAATTATATTTGCATTTAGGACACACACTAGGGTGGCTCTTTTTCTCTGGTTTTTTCGTTTGATTTTCCATAATTTTAATCTGAATTTTTAAAACGTTGTTTATCTTTCTCTAACCTGCAAAGCGTCTCAAATAAACACTGTCTACAGCTCTTTACTACTATTCAGTATTGGCATTCGTTTATTTTTTTACTCTGCTCGTAGCGTTCCATTCTGTTATTTTTTTTGGTTTAAATAAAAATTCCACTGGCTCTTTAGCCGTGGTATTAATTCACCACTTTTTATTAGCTGTTCTACCTCGTATTTTCTACCAGCTATAACGCTATCTACTCGGTGGTGCTGTTCGATAGAATCTACAAAAACGATATTATTTACGTCGTTTCTGTATTTTGGGTATGTTCACTTAGGCAAGGCGTGGGCAAACTGAAAACTCTGTAGATTTTCCTTTTTATAAAATCTACCTGTTAAATCAGATCTACCCTTATTTTGTATTCGTTTAGTTTCAAATGTTATTAATTCACTGCCTCCGTTTTGTATTCTTTTTTTATGCTTTTCTCCTATTTTGTTTATCATACACCAAAACGCCTTACTAAGTAAATTAGTAAGGTCCTACTTATTATTTCGTTAATCCAATTATAGATTACTAATAATTTTTACTTTTGCAAGTCTTTTTTACGGATTTTTGGCCGTCATTTTGCCTTTGTATTCTTGTTATCTACGTCCTTTCTTGCATAGATCATATAAACTTTTACGTCTTTATAATCTACGTACTTTATGCTGTATCATTTCTTATTTTTTTTCGTGGATTTCGATATTTTAATTGGCAAAAATCTGGTTTTATAAAAAGGTATCTTACGCCTATCTATTCCTGTAAGCTCTTCTAATTCTGTGGCACTATATAAAGGCACCATATCTAACTTTGTATACTCGTTTTTCATTTTTTCGTTTACTTATAAATACTGCAATTACTATAAATATTTCCTATTTTTTTTCAATGCTTTTTTACGTCTTTTTGTCATAGAAAAAACCCACCTTAGTGGGTTTAATCTTTGTGACTTTTTATATTTATTCGGTTTCAGTCTCCGTTGGTGTTTCTGGCTCTGTTTCTTCTACTGGTGTAGGAGTTTCTGGATCCTGTGTAGGTGTTTCTGATTCTTCTGTAGTTTCTTCTGGTACATTCTCGAATAAAGCTATAATTTCTGGTGGAAATATTACCCCTGCATTTTTCATACGTGTATACTCGTCTAGGCTTAAATATTCTGGTACGTCGTGTGTATCGATATTTTCGATATATAAATAACCGTCCATTGTCCTACGATCTAAACCGTTATACAAAAGGTCTAAAGTTCTAATTTTTGTTTGCATTTCTTCGGATCTCATAAATACCTCGATAGGTATTTTTACTGTTACCATTGCCTCTGGTATTTTTAGATCTACGATTTCTTGCTCTGTTACGTCTCTATATTCTATTTTACAGTTTACGTATTCACTCATTCTTTTTGGGTTTCACCATTGCTTTTTGCCGTCTGGCCGTGTTACTATTAATGCTTTCATTTGATTTTTTAAGTTAAAATAAAACTGACCGTAATATAGTCAGTTTTAAAAAATCGTTGGTTTTTAATTTCTAAACGTCATTTTCTGCTTTAATTCTGCCAAAAATTCGTCTATATCTCACACTGTAACCGTCATTCAGTTTATAGAATAGCTTGACTGGTTGTTATTTACTGTGCTGTAATTATTACTTGCGTTTCTTGGCTGTACGTAGCTGGCTTGTCTCCTTACGATTCTTTCTGGTCCATTTTCTCCTACTAAAGTAACTCACTTATTAAGCTCCCCTCCGTAGGCTCTAGCACTATCAGACGCACTCATACTTAAATATTCTTGTCTCTTTGCTATTAATCTATCTACCTTGGCTATTTCTTCGTCTAGGCTCTTTTTTCTAGCCTCCACGTTTCTCTGAAAAACTTTAGTATATTCGTCCTCTAACTGTTTTTTTCTGGCTGTTACGTCTATTAATATTTCTACCTCGTTATCTTTTTCCTTTTTAAATTCCTCGTACTGATTACCTAAATTTTCTACCTGGTCGCTTAGCTGTTTAGCATATTCCAGATTATCTAAATCGTGGATTTCGTGCCGTACTCCCTCCCTATCTTCGTACATTCCTTTTAATGTTCCGTCGTCTTGCTGTCTTACTATAATTCTTTGCTGTCCAGCATAAGTATATTTTTGTGCCTCTGCTATAGCTTGTCTTTCTAAGGCTGCCGCTTTTTTCTCTTCTAATTCTGCCTCTTTCTCTTTCATTTTATTTAAAATTTCCTGTGCCTTACTTGTTTTTTCTGTAAATTCTTTGGCTTGTCTCTGTTCTTCGGTTGTATTCTGTTCGATTAATAACATTTCGTCGTAAATTTCCTTGATCTCTTTTAATTCTTTATAATCATAGCCACGCCAACTCCAGCCCTCGTCTCTTATTTTCTGCCATTCTGTATCTGATATTTCACCTATTCTATTTTTGATATAATCATTATCGATATTTCTCCGTTTTTCTTGTAATTCTACGTATCTTTGACCTAATTTTTCTAAACTATCTGTTTGGTTTTTCTCTAATTGGTCGTTATAATCCTCTATTGCTTTGGCTGCGTCTCTTCGTGTTTTGGTTGCCTCTTCTCTAAGTTTTGCGTATTCGTCCTCTACTTTTTCTATACTATCTGTTAATTTTTCGTAATTTTTCTGGTGATCGTCTAAATAACCGTCCATTTCATTATATAACTGCGTTACGTCTTCTCCGTATTGCTTTAGCATATCTCACGCCTTACTTGATTTTCCACCACTACTACCAGATCCACCAAGTAAACTTTCTCCAAAAATTCCACCTCCAGATAAACTGCTACCGTCTGATAAACTACTATTTTTTAAGTAATTCTCTGTTTTTACAAAACTTTTGGCTAAATCGTCCTCTGCTGTTATTACTTTTGCTCCAAAATCAGTCCAAGCGTTCCCAAAATCTTCTAATAAATTTGTAACGTTTTTGGTTTCTTTTACATTGTATGTACCAAATGCTTTCATAAATTCACCGTAACTATCACTCCACGACTTACCTTTTACAAAAAAATTTTCAGCAAATTTGTCATATCACGCCTTTATACCTCAAAACCAGTCGCTTACGTTATTTACTCACGTCCTCATAGTTTCCCAGAGCTGGCTTACCATTATACTTAAAGCCTCTACTCATTGTCCTATTTTCTGTAAAGCATACATAAAAACTTGACCGAACGTTAGAGCACTACTGCTACTATCTGATTTTACACCATAAAATAAGCTAGTAAAAGCGTTTGCTAGATCTCATAAAACATTAAAAATATTACTTACTGTAGCCCTTACATTTCCAAAAATTTGCGTAGATAGAGTGGCTATACTATCTCCTGTTTGATTTATTCGGTTTCAGATTTTACTTACTAGATCCGTAATTACTGGTATTACCTCCAGCCCTATAGTCTCACCAATTCCAGCCAGATTATCTTTTAGGTTGGACCATTGACCTGCTAAAGTCTCGCTCTGCTGTTCCATTAGATCTGCAAAACGTCCACCCTCACTCGTCATACTCTGAAACGCCTGGACCATATCACTTGCACCAATTTGGCCTTTACTTACCATATCTTGTATCTGTGTTTTAGTTTTTCATAGATTCTTTGCCAATTCGTCCAATAGTGGTACTCCTGCAGTTGTGAAATCTTTAAGCTCTTTACCTGTTAATTTTCACTGTGTAAGTACTTGACCGTAATTTAGAGCCAAACGCTCCAAAGGTACATTTAGACCAGCCGACACGTCACCCAAGGCTTTTAATGTATCGATCATATCTTCTGCACTTACTCACATTGCCAGTAATTGCGTTGCACTTTCTCTGATTCCCTGTAATTCAAATGGTGTTTTTTTTGCAAAATCTGATAAATCAGATAGTAACTTTTTAGCTTTTTCTGCGTCTCCCAGCATTGTGGTAAATGATATTTGGGCCTGTTGTGCATTATTACCCAGCTCTAATATCGATTTTCCTATTTTAGTTGCAGCAGTAGTAATAGCAGTTACTATAGCAGCCTTTTTGAAAAATCACGTAAATTTATCGAATAAACCACCAGATTTATTACTTGCTTTATCTGCCTCGTCTCATAATTCCTTTACCTCATTTTGTACGCCGTTTAATTTCTGATTATTTAGCTCTTCTAATTCTTTATCTATTTGCTTTATACCGTCCTTTGTATTTTTTAATTTTCCTTGTAATTCCTGCACGTTTAGACGTGCGTAAAATTCCATTTCACTATCACCACTATTTTTAAACTGCTTTAATTCGGCTTTAGCTTTCTCTAAATCCTTTTCCAGCTTTACCTGGTTTATCATTAGATCTATTTTAATATCTTGTTTATCTAATATTTTCTGTGATAATTCGGCCGCACTTTCTACCTCCTTTTTTATTTGGTTGTCGTCAGTTTGAGCCTGTAGGGTAATAGGTACTTTTAAATCGTCAGTAGCCATTATTTTTTTGGATTATTAATAAAAAACTGACTTTAATATAGTCAGTTTTCTAAAATCGTTGGTTTTTTAGTTATCTCGTTTTACGTCGTCTAAATTCATTCCCCACTCATTCTCGTATGGTACAAATTCACACCTAAATAATTTTCCTTGATCCGTACCCTTTACTATAAATTTTCCTTGATATTCCCCAGCATAAGTAGGGCCTTTAAATTCGTGGGCTTGATTCGTGCTAATTAGCTTTACTCACTCCCTACAAACATACCAAATATAATTTTGGTGGGCTTTGTAAGCGTCGTTTAGATTATCATAATGCTTTATAGTTTGCGTTTGGGTTGTGGTCGTTCTCGTAGTACTGCTGGAGTTATTAGATCCACCAGACGACGCAATAGCTCAAATTATTAGAATTAATCACAATACCGCCCACCGTGATAGTCCACCTTTCTTTTTTTGTTTTTCTGGTTGTGTTTCCTGTGGTTTTTTGTCCAAAAATTCTCCACAGTGTTTACATTTAATAGCGGTTGTTAAAATCTGCTCACCGCAATAAGGACAAGCCTTAGTCGTTTCTTCTGCCATTTATTCGTTTAATTAGTGATAAATAATTACTTTTATTTATCATTTTATTTTTTTCAATATTAACTTACTAAATAGATCTCAAACCCAAAAAATAACGATATTATGCAAAAAATTATAGTAAAACCATTTATAATCCTGGTTAGGTTATATTTTGTTTTGGTTTCTTTATACTGCAGGTAAATGGTTGTATTAGATCTGATATGTTCCGTGTATAACGTAAACTTAATAAATCGATCTGGTGTTATTTCCTTTTCGTTTAATATCTTTTTCAATTTCTTTTTATTCTGGCTTATTATAGCTCCTGCATTTTCTTTTATTTTCCTACATTCCCTGCAGTATAAACTTTTACCGCTGTATTTTTTACATTTTAAGCATTCCATTACTCGCAAGGTATACCGTCACCGTCGGCGTCTAGGTGTTTATGACCTAAATTATAAAGTAAATTTATTTTCCATTGTGCGTCTAAATTGTCACACGTTACGGCTTGGTTACGCCACTGAAATAAATTTAAACACACTGACAAGCTCAAAAGTAATAATAATACTGGTCCTATTATTTTTTTCATTTCTTTTGACTTTTATTTACATTTAAAACCACATTACGTAAATGCAAAAAATCTTTTTGTGTTTTTAGAGATCTTACATAGGCTGCAAATCTTTTAAGCTCGTAGTGCTCGTTTGACTGATCTACAAGTTTTGCGTTTAGTTCTTGAATTTCTGCCGCCTGTGTTTTTACCAAAGTTATAAGCTCGTCCTTGGTGTAATCCTCTAATTTTTTTTCTGCTGTTGCCATAATGATATTTTATAAATAATTAAAAGTGTTTTTCTCGTAAATCTCTTTTATTATCTCGTAGATATTCACTGTACAAAATTGATTTATGTATATTGTCTGGTAGTTGGCCATTTTCTTTGGCAAATTTGCAGGCGTATTGTCTATTCATAAATCTACCGTGATTTGTAATAAATCACTGTGTATAATTTTCTCACCTCTTCAAACCATACACTTTAGCAGCTACAAATAGTGCGTCTCCGTGTCTTCTACCTGGTACTAATTTTTTTCCAAATTGTATAGCACTTGCTATTATAACCTCTTTTGGATTTTCGTTGGTTTTTTCGTAAAATCTATCTAAGTAATCTGTTACATAAAATTTAAAGCATTCTAATAGAATCTGTGTATTTATCATATCTGCACGGTATAAACTTTCTCATAAACTCTGCACAAAAGATCCACCAAATTCTATAAATAGATCTGCTATTTCTTCTTTTGATACATAATTACCGTTATATTCTACCCCTAAAGGGCCTGTTAAGTATTCTTTTTCGTCCATTTTATTTATGCAAGAAAAAATATAAAACACTCTGTAATAAACATAAACCAGCTAAAAACATAGCCCAGTAATACATTTTTTGACTTGCTTTATATAGTCAGTCGTTAGCCTTTTTAAGCTGTTTATTTTCTTCTATCAGCCCTGCGTAAGTACTTTCTATTATTTCCTGGGCTATTTTGTGGGCTTGCTCATTTAGTTTAAAATTTATCTCTTCTACAAATTTACTTGGTTTAGCGTCCTCTATACGCTCCGTGATATTTAGTATTAATTTCTTTGGCATTTTTACGCTATTTCCAGGTTAAAAAATAAATTCTCCCCCCCCCATACAAGGGTAATCACCAGTTTCCACCTTGTATCACTGGTTTTTCTTTTCTTTGGCTTTTTGATCTCTGGCCTCTTTATCATTTAGCCAGCTCTGGTAGTGTCTACCGCTTTTATCTCCTAATATTATTGCGTCCATTTGGATTAATATTTACGATCTAAAAAATTTGTAATATATTCTCTTGCCTCTTCTACCGTTCCAAATTTACGCTCTACCTCGACTGTCTCATATCACCAGTCGGCGTGGTTTACTGCTAAAGTGTAGTAAACGTCAGTTAAAATCCTTTCTGCATTTTGGTTATAAGCTCTTTCTCCTCCGTGTCTTTCTAATCTGAATTGTCGAGCTCATATAGTAAAATACATATTTATTATTTCCTCTTTTAGGTTTAATCCTGCCCTTTTCTCACTAGATACATTCATTGGTATTTGCATTTGTACAACGAATAAAGATATAAAATTAATTTATAGATCTATAAAGATCTTTTTAAAAAAGCTCCTTTTTTTGTAATCTTTCCAGGTCCTAGACCTCCTATTTAGCCACTTATAAAATTCCTGTGGCACATATACTAAATCTACTCCAGGCTTTTTTAGGGCCTTAATAGTATCTTCAATATCTTTTACTGTTATTTTTACGTCCATTTAGTTTAATCTTAGTCAAGAAATTAAAACTATACACAATATACCAAAATATATTGCTTTCATTTCTTCACCTACACATACAAAAAATATAGAGGTAAAGAATGATATAAAATAGCCTAAAGCTCGTAATAATTCACATAATTTAATTATTTTCTTTTTCATTTTCTTTAAATACACTAATTAAAAACTCTATTGGATTATCTTGAATAGCAAGTATCATTAGCAGTTGTTCATATAGCCAATATCTCTTTGTAACAACAAATCCATCGGTAAAGGTTGTCCCTAATACTATTTCAGTTTTTGCTGTAATTATCTTTGATTTGTCTCGGTCTATCTTATCATTCTCTACTAACCATTTGATAAATCTAAATTGCTTTGAGATTATTAAACATTCATATTTTGAAACCTCATTTTTATTTTCAAAAGTCCAATGATAATGCTTTTTTTCTTTTATAAATTTATTCAATAACTCTATAAGTTTTTCCATATTTATTTAATAACACTAATTAAATCATTTATTGGATCGTCTGATATACTAAGAATCAGAATTAAAGCCTTTATTTTCTGTTTATCGTCCTCAAAGTGCATTGGTACTACGCAGTCGTCCTTACCGCATAGATCTAATAACTTTATATTGTCTATTTTTCAGTTAGTAATTAGCCAGTCTATAAACTTATACCGCTTACTTATCATTATAGCTCTTGCCTCTTCGTTGTCTATTATGGTATAGTCCAGCCTGTGAGCATTAAACCACTGCTTTACTTTGTTTGTATGTTCTTCTTTATAGGTTTGTAATTCTCGTCTATAACTAGCATACTGTTTACTAGCCTCGAAATCGTTTAATAATTTTTCTAAATTTTCCATTTTATTACTTTAAAAAACTAATTAAAAGATTTAAAGGATCGTCTGACACACTTAGTAGCATTAAAACTACTCATTCTTTTATTTCTGGTCGTTCCCAACCGTCTAAACTCATTCAGTATTTTATTAAATTTGCGTGGCCTTTTATTTTATGAAAATCGATTAGATCATTTTTTACTAAATGCTCTATAAAACGATAAGGCTTACTACAAATAAGCACAGCATACCCCTGGCTTGTAATATGTGGGCGTCCTACGTTTACTATTTTTCCGTATTTGTCCAAAGTCCATACTGGCAATGCTCTTTTTTTACCTTTGGTTTCATACTCATTTAATAAATCTACTAATTTTTCCATAAGTACTGTATAAAACAGATAAAAATATATATAATTCGTGCTATCAGCCTTATTACTATAGCAAAGATTCATAAGGCTATAAAACACTCTATAAAAGCCTTTACTATATCTTTATTTTTTTCCCACCGTGTACGTGTATCTTTTTTCTCTGGTGGAAATGATCCAGACGTAGTAAAACTTGTATACTCGTTAAAGTCTAGGTTTTTATAATCTTTCATTTACTCTAAGATCATAAACTAAAACCCATACTACCAAAATATACGACAAAAAAGGTTAGTAAATCTGCTATGTATAAGATCATAAATAGCGTTACGCTTTCTTTTTTACCTCTTATACCACAGATTACACTTATTACAATAAATATAGGCATACCTACCATTAATAGGTACAAAATAACTTTAAGTAACGTTTCCATAGTTGTAAACTATAAATATAAAAGTTTAATTAAATATTTACGATTCACTCACCCACTAAATTTTGATATATAAGGTCATATATACTTATCACTCATAAAATGAAATATTCTGCCTCTCTTATTGTAATGTTATCTTCATATATTTTGTCAATCTCCCTTGCTTTATTATACAAATGAATTGAATCGTTATGATAATATGCAGTTAATCAATACGGAAGATTTACCGCCTCATAATACTCCTCATTATTGTTGTATTCATTGTATCTCTTTTCCCACTTAATTTTATGTGTTTCTCATATAAAAGAGGCTATATATTCTTCTGGCGTCATTCATTCTCATTTTGTCATTCTATCAATAGGTGATAATATAAAACTGATTATTTCCCTTTATAAAATTTCCTTATCTTTTTTGCTCATTTTTATCATTTTCAGTTAAAACCAAATTTTCCAAAATTCTGCGGTAAAGTAATAACGTTCTATCTTTGTAATCTATCTGCTTTCTATGTTCCTTTTGCTTTTTACTCTGATTCTGCAGCATTTCCTTAAATTCCTCCCTTTTTTCTACCGCTTTTATCTTTTTTCCGTATTCACTTTCTGCCTTGCGTTTCTGCTTTATGTATTCGTGCCTCACTAAGAATATTCCAGCTCCTACGTTTGGATCTAAAACTTGGTCTTTGTAATATGCTTTTTGTAAAGTTCCGTCCTCGTTTAAATCGAAATGGAAATCGAATAAATCACACTGATTTTTAGCGTCTAAAAACGCTGGGTTAGTGTAGAAAACGTCTAAAGTCTCCCCCCCCCTTGATTTTCTGCTGTTTGCATTCGTTTAATTTGTTAAATGATAAATTAGCTGTAAATTTTTATTAGCCCTTTAATAATTTCTATTACGATAAGCACAGATCCTACTATAATAAGCCCCCAGGCTGTATATTCATTAAATACGGCCTTATTATATTTTACACTAAGTTTAGCGTACATTCCTGTAAGTTTATCTATACGCTCGTCCTTTTCTTTTAGCTTTTTTTCGTAATACGTTCTATTAGTTGCCATTATAATACAATAAAGAGTATAAAACCTATCACCACTACTAATAAAGTAATTACTACGCCTATTGTATCGAATCGTGCATACATTAGTAATAATGCTCCTAATAAGCATAGTAAGAATACCAAGGCTACTATAACTGCTGCACATATAGTAGCCGTCCAAATTAATATTTTTTTCATTAGTTTTTATTTTGTTAAATTACTAAATTCGTCTCTGTGAGATTTCCAGCTTGCTAACATTAGCTCTATAGAATTTGGTAAAAACGTTTTTATATGTTCTTTTATTACTGGGTTTTCCTCCATTCGTTCCTTGCTTTCTGCTATCATTTTTTCCATATTTTTTGCCGTCTCTTTTAGAGTTTCTGGATCTGGTATTATTCCAGACATAATAGCTGTTTTTATAAAGGCGTTTACTGACCTTTCTATATCTGTTAAAGCGTGTACCAGTATAGTCTGACGTAAAATATTTCTTTCTTCTGCTGGTATTTTATCTCGTTTATTCTGCATTCATTTAATCAGTTTATTTATTTTCATTTCTACTGGATCGTCTCACCTTAGCCTATTAAATAAATTGAATTGCATATTTTTAAGTGGTTATTTATCTAAATTATCATAATTATTAACTCTTACTGGACCTACTAGGCCTTGATTTTTCCATTTTAAGATAGCTTTATTAATTGTATTTTTCTTAAATCCTGTAATATCTGCTATTTCTCGATAACTACAACCATTCTCGTATAGTCCTATAATGTAGTCCCTAATTTCCGTTGTAGTTGTAGCCTCTTTTGGATTAAATCTTTTACACTTTGCTTGTTTAATTAGATCTAATTTTTCGTGGTGTAACTTATTACAGAAATCTTTTAAACTCTTTATTTTTAAAGCATTCTTCTTACTTTCTGCCTCTATATCTTTTGCCCTAATTAATAAATCGTCGTATTTTCTTATTAATTCCTCGTAATTTTGCTCTAAAGTTCTAAAATTTTCTGTTAAACTGTGCCACTGATTTAGTCTATAAGTTGCTAGATCTCTTAAATTTTTGATTAAAAATTTTTTCTCCACAATATTTGCTACTAAAACTAATATTACTACTACTAAGGCTGCTATAACCAGCCATAAAATTTTTGTTGTTTCCATAGTGCCTAAAGTAAATTAAATAAAAGATTTAATCTGTACTACCGAATCCACCAGCTCCCCTTTTAGTTGGGTATGTTTCCTCCCATTTATTGTAATAATCTGGATCTATTTCGACGTATTCGGTAGCCAGTTTCATAAATACAATTTGTCCTATACGTTCCATATCTTTAATTACTACCTCGTTATCGTTAAAGTTGTATAGCTGTAAATGGATTTCTCCCCTGTAATCTGCGTCTATTACACCTACTCCGTTTGGTAGGAGTAAACCTTTTTTAATAGGTAAACTAGATCTACTGAATACAAAGCCTCACCGTCCCTTGTCCATTGTTACTTTTACCCCTGTGGGTATTTTTGCTACGGTTTTTGGTGCTATGTAGTGTGTACCTCTAGCTTTTAAATCGAATCACGCACTATAAGGCGTTGCGTGTACAGGCTCGTAACCTTTTTTTGCTACAACTCTTAACATTTTGTTTATATTACGAAGATAAAGCGTTAATAATTTCACATAGTATAACTGCTCCAAACATAACTAATATTACTGCTAAGCAGCCACACCCACAACCTCCAGAATTATTATTTTTCTCTGGTATAGTTGGATCTGGTACCCATATTGTACCGTTATCTATTGGCCCATAAGGTTGGCCGTGACTATTTAACCGCATTTAATTACTCTAAGTAAGTAAAACGATCTTTAACGTATTCATAACAAGGCGTATTAGTTCCTTTTATTGGTCTTGTAGGTCCATAAAAAGGTACGTTCTCTTTTCGTTTCTGGTAGCAATATTCTACAGCTACCACCCAGTTAGTCTCATAATCTGCTGGTATATCTTTATGGTATAAATCGTTTATCTGGCAAAGACCGTGAGCGTGTCAGTTGTCACCTTTTCTTGTTAGGTCGTACGTTCCATTTTCACACTCTAATACTGCCATAAAATCGTAACCACCCAGCCTGTAAGCATACGTAACTATATCTTGCACCACACTATCAGTTGGCCGTCATTCGTGATATACACTTACTTGATTATTTAGTTTAATTTCTGGGTTACTCCCCTTTGGTTTTTCTACTGGTGTAATAATTGGATCTACTACACTTTCTTGATTTTTAGGGGTTATCTCCCCAGAATAAAACCCTTTAGCTCTTCAATTTCTGCTCTGTATTGGTCTGCCTCTATATGGGCGTTTTGCTTTTTTGCGTTCCAAGTCTCTATACATTTATCTTTAGAGATTTCAGCAGCTGCATATTTAGCCTGTGCGTTCTTTATTTGCTGATCTAATATTTCTATTCTGGCTTTTACATTTATTAAATCCTGCCCTGCATTTACTTTAGGTTGTATGATTAAAGCATAAGCTACTAATCCTACGATAATTGCTACTAATATAGCGTAAATAATTTTGTTGGTTTTTGTCATTTGTTAAAATTAAATGCTAAAATCTGTTTTCATATTCAGCTTTACAATATTTACCAAATCAGTTATAACGTTTCCCCTCTGCTGTAGTAATTCATAAGTATTTTTTAGTACGAGTTGGTCTAAATCCTGTGTACTAAACTCGATTTTTAGTAATTGCTCTATCATTTTATCAGTGTTTACAGTTTTTCCATTTTCGTCTTTTTCTGCTTTAAGTTCGATTCACCTTACGGCTTTTTCCTTGTCTTGCTCTAATTTTTTTTCTGAATATTCAGCTTTCATTTGGCTTACTACTCCTATAATTTCGTCTTGTAAACAGATCCAATTATAAAGATCGTCCACCGTTAGCTGTAAACCTTTCTTTTTAAATTCTTCGTGCCTTGCCAGTAAATCTCAAACGTTGTACTTGCTAGGCTCTTCGATTTCTTCTGATTCTTCTGGTGTTTCTGTATTTTCTTCTAAAAATTCTGGTACTTTTTCTGGTATTTCTTCTGCTGGAGCTGTAGCCACCGCCTCTAATTGTATGGCTGGTGCGTCAGTTCTATCTACTTTTACAGTTCCAACCTCTACGCTCTTAATTACTATCTTTGGATCTTCTATTTTTTGCTCTTCGAGGTCGTCCTCGATATGGTCTTTTTCGGCCTCCTTTGGCTCATTTGCTAAATCCTCCCAGGATTTCTTATAGTCCTCTTCTACTCCTGGTAGATCATTTACTATATTTTCGTCCATTCGTTTAGTTGGTTTAGTGATAAATTACTTGTAAAGTCCCTCTACTTTCTCCTGCATAGCTTTTGAAATTCTGTATTTAGTCTTAATAGCATTCAAAGCGTCAGTAGCAGTTTTGTAATCGTCCTTTACTTTAACAAATTCTGTAAACTGTTCGGAGTTAAACCGTACCTCTTCGGTCTTTTTTTCCTCTGCTTTAACTCTTTTTTCTGTATTTTCCGTTGTATCTGGATCTAAAGAGTTATCGTAGATTCCAAAAGCGGTCATTTTTAAATAGCGTTCCGTAAACGTCATAGCTCCACCTAATTGCTGTGCAATATTAGTGGCCTTAATTTCTGGTATTCACGTAGCCGCTACAAATTCCAATTTATCGTTGGTTTCACTTGTTAGATCTACAATAGTAAGTACTCCGTATTCACCGTAAGCGTCACGCTTTAGGCTAAACATTGTCATTAAATCGTTATCTAAACAAGCCTCGTGTACTATTTCCTCCACTTGCTCTGGAGTGAAATATTTATACTTACTGTAATCGTTCCGACCTTTCTTTTCGGTCTTTTTTAATGCTATAGTATTCTTAGCATTTGCTAGTTTTGTATAGATTCCTGTCATTTTTTCTTATACATAAACGAATTAAAACTTTGTAGGTATCTTGCATATTCTCTTAAACAAATAGTTTTTTCGTTAGCGTTAAAGGTTTTATATTCCTCTAATCCTTTCACCCCAAAAGCTCGTAGGAAATTTATAAACCTTTGGCTATACTTTTTTTCGGTTGGATTATTCATTTTGTAACCTTTCTAATACGTTATTAAAAATTTCTGCATTTACCTTTTTTCATTCTGCAAGTCTGCCGTCTATTACGGCCTTTATTCTTGCACGTAAATTTTTATCTGCAATATTCAGTATTAGGTTATCTACCTCGTCTACCTCTTTTGTAAATACCCTTTTAATTGTACTTTTTGCCAACATTTCAGATCATAAATTTATAAACTTTGTCTGACTGTTTAGCTCACTTACTACATTTTCGTAATCCTCTGCCAGTGGTATTATTTCACCGTCAAAGGTTTCAATATAAGTAAGTTCCTTGTAAATTTTTAAATCGTTCATTTCGTTTAATTTTGATCTAAATAGTTTTTAGCTGTTTTCACACGGCTTTATTTCCGAAATTTTGCTTACACGCCTGTAATAACGAGCTTAAATTTTCGTAAATTAATTGTGGAGATCATATTTTAGGAGCGTAATATTTATCGTCTCCAATGATTTTTAAAATAACCTCCAATACCTGTTGCCGTGTAAATTCTCCACTTTCTACCTTTTCAAATCATTTTAATTTTGTAATCAGATTTTTTGCGTAGCGTCTTTGTTTTGCGTCGCTACCATTTGATATACCACCGTTATATTTTTTAATTAATTCCATACAGTCGTTAATTTCTGGATCTCCGTATTTTTTGGCGTCAGCCTTATCTCACGTTAGTGAGATAACATTATTTACATTATCATTTACATTAACATTTACATTTACATTAGGTTTTTCATTTTCTGCATTTTTGATAACCATAGGTTTTTTATTTTCGTCTTTTTTGGAAACCATAGGTTTTTTTATTTTCTCATTTTCAATAACCATAGGTTTTTCATTTTCTGCATTTTCTGAAACCGTTGGATTTTCTTTAGGTGGTCTACCTCATTTACCGCCGTTTTTTCTACGATCTATATTAGCGTCTATTTGAGGCTTAGCCATTATGAATATTGCATAAGCTACGCTGTCCTCTTCTGGATCTGGATTAGTTCCGTGGAGTGCGTAACGTGTAATATACTGGTAGGCGTGTAATTGGTTAGCCTCTGGTAAACACTCTATAGCATTTCCAAAACTTTGGTAGAAAATAAAACTTTCCATAATACTTTTACTCTACTAAAGTAAAATTTCTTAGGGGTTTTCATATTGGCTGTAGTCATTCTCCAATGATATATTTAGCCAAATAAAAACACCCCCTTTCTTTTACAACCTCTACAGGTCATTTGGTAGTATAACCGTAGTAGTTGTAACCATTACCTTTACTTGTAATCAGTGTAATTTTTTGTCACTGCATACCTTCGGTTGGTTAGTCCAAATAAAAGACCAGTCTTTATATGTTGGACTTTATCACGCTAAAGCACTCAACTTATAAAGTACTGTAATATAGGGGGTTTTGCATTTTGATACCTACATACAGTACTTAATAAGCTAAGTACTAAAGCAAAACCCAGTAAGTATTTAGGCTTTTTTGTAGTTGTTTTCTAAAGTAGAACCTTATTTTTTATTGTGTGTAGTTAAGTACTACTTTTGGGGTGGATTAACGAAAACTAGAAATTTTAAAAAAGCCTGTATACTTTTTGTAGCATACAGGCCATATATTTGGTTTTAGCTTTATAATGGTTTATAGTTCGTTCAATCACAGTTGTGCAAACTAAGTTAGTTTAATCAAGTATCATTGTGCAAACTATATTTTATATCTCGTTCAAGGTACATTGTGCAAAGTAATATTTATTCTATTTTATGATTTTCTGGCTTAGAGCCAACGTTTCCCCACACGAAACGCAAAGTAGAAATTAATATTACAAATACCAACGATCATTAAACGAGGCAAAACCTCCTATACAATAGGGCAGTTTAACTCCCCTCCTGTATACTAACAAATGTATTATAAGACTTTTTTTTTATTTTGCAAGTTTTTTTATAGAAAATTTTTACACTAGGTGTCAATTAGTGTTTTATAATGTATTATATGTAATTTTCCAACATTTTGCTTTTTAATATTTTCTAGCTTTTTTTTGTGTCTCCCTTAATTCCTGGTTTGAAGCCGATAAATAAAGCTGGGTAGTTGCTATACTGGAGTGGCCCAATAATTCTTTAATATGGTAAATACTAGCACCACACCTAAGTAAATTGGTCGCAAACGTGTGACGTAGCTTATGCGGGTAGACCTTTTCTGTTAGCCCTGCATTTACTCCAGCGTCTCTTATAATTTTTTCTATACTGGCGTTACTTAGCTTTTTACCCCAGCTATTCTTACTAAAACTAATTATTAAATATTCACTATCTATTTTACGTCTCATAAATAAATACAGATTTATTAAATCTATATCGTCCTTATACAAATTTACTACCCTACGTTTTCCACCTTTTCAGATTATCTGTAGATCCTCCCCAATATCAGAAATTTTAATATTAGATAATTCAGAAACTCTAAGGCCTGTATAAATTAATAACTGCATTATTACTAGATTCCTATATTTTACCATTTCTCCGAATTTATCGTCTGGCTCTTGGTTTCTGAAATAATTAAATAATTTTTGTATATCGTCGTCGGTAGAGCTATCTATTTTCTTTTTTTGTACTCTTGCAAAAGTCAGCTTTGTATAATTCAGTACGTCCTTGTCACATAATAAGCAAAAATGCAGATAACATTTTATACACGCTAGATAATTATTACACGTTAAAGCGTCTTTATTCTGTAATCTCTGTTTCTGTATAAATGTTTCTACGTGGTGGATCTTTATATTTTCACAGTTGTCAGCTCCCCACTTTTTAAAAGTGATACTCTTTAGGTATCTATCAAATAAATTTATAGTCCTAGTGTAATTTTTTATGGTGTTTATGCTATACCCTCTGTTATCTTTTAACCATTCTATATATTCTTTTATCATTTTAATATTAAAAAAAAGTAAAACCTTACGGCTCTACCTCCACCCTATACTTAACTACACATATATTTTTTATATTTATTTACTTTCAAATGTCAATAATTATTTTATTATATTTTTAATATGTATATATTTATATTTTTTTTCAGCTTATAGCTCGGTAATATTCTATAGTGTCGTCCAATATTTTTTGACGCTCTTTTATTTTTTCCTCTACGTATTTTATTTCCTTATTAAAATTTTTAGTTATTGTGCTGTTTCTAAGTGCTGTATCGTAGAATCAAAATTTATAATCTTTTACCCTTATAGCGTTATCGCCTGTACCACTACCGCTATTTTTTCCAGATCCATTTTGTTCTAATACCCAAATTTTACCACCAGCCACACGGTCCACTATTGCTACGTGGCCGTATGTTCCTTGCGTTCTTACTACTATATCTCATTGCCTAATATTCGTAGTTGTAATCTTAAATTTTTCTCGTTTCCTAAAAAAATTATTACTTGGTATTTCCTTAGCATTTCCTAAGCTACCAATTTTTCCAAGCCCTAAGCATTCGTCCAGATATTGCTTAATTAGATCTACACACTGGTAACCATAGCAGTGGTCGTAATCCACTCTATTGTGCGTCCATTTATTGGCAAAATCTACATAAGGTCTATCACTCATTACAAATATTTATTTATAAAATCTATTGCGTCGTTTTTATTCATATTATATTGGTGGTCTTGCTCTAATACGATTTTTCTTAGCATTGTTGCTGCAAAATTCATAGCTTTTTTATCGTTCTCGTTTCAGTATTTCCAATTTTCAGATAATGAATTTACCACGCTTAAAATCCTAGCTTTATACAGTAATCTATTAAAATTTTCTGTATCGTCACTATCTAAAATTACGTAAATCTGATCTACGAAATAATTTAGGTCCTCGTATTTCATATAAAAATACCCTTTATCTCCCCACTCTTCACCCCAGCTATTTACGATTTTAAAACATTCCTTTTTATCGTCGTAATCTACAAGGGCCAAACTGTGATTTACTCCCCCCTGTTCTTTTTTGGTTGCTATAAATGTTTTTTTGGTTTTTTCCCAGTCACACTTATTTACTACGATTAAAAATAAAAATCCTGCGTCTAATAGTTTTTTAAACTTTAGAGGATTCATATTTTTTATAAATAATTGCTCGTAATACTTAATAAATCCGTTATTTTTTGCATAAATTACGGCTTGGCTGGGTGCTAAGGATCCTTGTAATTCTGGTGGGTACACACTATTTACCAGGTTAAAATATTCGTGACCGTCTAACGCCTCCCATTCTAATCAGAGTTTTTTATATTTTGGCTCTTTGAAACCATTAATAATATTACACATAGCAAAAGCTGTGCAGCTCCCCTCCGTTCCTTGATCTGGTATTTCTTTTAAACCTTGCCACTTAAATATTTCTTTTTGCATTTTCCTTAATTTTTACTATTGCTAAAGTTTTTTCTTTTATAATTTTGCCAAGTTTTGCCAGTTCTCTTCGTGGTGTAAATCTTGAATTTGATAACTCAAAAACAAGGTCGGTCAGTTTATCAATTTCACGCTCCAGCTTTTTTATTTTTATTTTTTCTGCTCTTGATAAGCTCGGCTCTGTAAAATACGTCATTAGGTAGACTTAATATATCATATAAAGCCCTTTTAACTCCTGTACTTAAAACATTACCCCACCAATTACTTAAAAGATACTCCAGCTGTTTTTTTGGATTCTGCCTATCTCCAAAAAATCTGTTTAAATTTTCGTGATCGTATACACGCACCTTTATTTTATTTAGGTCGTCGTGTACGTTAAATTCCTGTTTCTCTTTTCTGCTTATAATATGGTGTATATTTTCTGCGGTCTTATCAGTTACCCTGCGTAATTGGTACTGCACTCAATTAATAGTAGTAATATTGCTAATAAGACTATTATGGTCTTTATCGTGCATTTCATATTTTAGGTTTAGTAAGTAAAACTATTCGTTTACTTTTTCCTCTACTCCTAAATCTCCGAAAATGTTTTTATTAATCCATTTAGTGATAATGTTTAATACAGGTACTCCTAACCCTACGGCTACTACTTGCCACTCCCCTGTAACGTTGCTTAAGTAAGTAATCACAAAAACGATTACAGCGTTAAAAATCTGCCAGCATAAAGTCCTAAAGGCTTTGTTTTGTCGTCGTTTTTTTAGCATTTCGTTTAAAATTAGTATGTAAAATTATTTTAAAGGCATATTTACTTTGATCCATTCCACGTCTTTTTGTATTGCAACTATACTTTTTTGGAGCTCTACTATATCGACCTCCCTTTGAAATTGCTCTAATTGCTCTATACGGTTATTTAGAGTTGCGTAAGTCATACCAATACTGAATACGAAAACTATTATAGATCGTATCGTAGTGGGTTTTTTTAGTCGTTCTACCATTGCCAGAATTTTGTATATAAACATTGTCTTTATACTCAAAAAAATAAAACTGTTGGTTTTTTAATAAACAAAAAGAGAAAAGCTAAAATAAATCTGGCTTTTCTCTATTCGTTTTTTGCCTTAAATTAGGCAGTTGTAGTAGGAGTATTTATACTCGTATAAGGGCTTGAAACCTCCCAACTTGGTACTGGGTAAGGGCGTAATTGACTAATAAGGTACTGTGTTTGTAAGCTGTTACTAGCTGCGTTTTTAGCCTCCAATAATTCAGCTCTAAGCCTTGCCGTTTCGTCATTACACATTTTATCTAGGATCTTCTGGGTATTTGCTGTACTTGCAGCAATTATATTAGCTGTATTCTGTTGTCCAGCTAGTATTGCCCTTTCTATGCTGTTATTAGTATTACAGAATCCTTGGGTAATCAAAGTAGTTTGATTTGCCAAATTCTGTTGGGCCATAAATTGCTGTTGCCACTGGGTGTTATTTTGGATTAAATCAACCGTATTATCGTGGTTATTGTTGCTGTTGTTTTGTCCTAATAACCAAGCGGCTGCATTATTACCACCAAATCCACCAAATCCATTACCGTTATTCATAAAGAATAAGAATAGAATTAGTACTATTCCCCAAGTTCCTAATCCTCCAAAAGTTGCATTTGTAGCGTCCATTTTGTAATAATGATTTATATAAAAGGCGGTGTTTTCTTTGATTATGCTATAGCCACCAAAAAACCTTTTATATAGCGTCTATTACCTCTGTTACCTCTTTTTGGGTTTCAGTCTCCAAAAGACCACTATTTTTTATTAAACTTGCTATTTGTGGATTAGATTTAATTAGTTTAGGTACTAATTGTTTTGCCAGCTGGTTTACCTGTTCGGCGTTATTGAAATCTACCCCCTCTAATTCGTGTGCCTGAAATCAGATTTTTAGTAGTTCACTTTTCAATAAATCACCTTTTAAACCGTTTACGAATTTTGCTAGATCCATTTTTGTTTTAATTAGTAATCTAAATCCATTCCATACTCTTTATGGAGTTCTACTTTTTTTTCCTTGTATTCGTCGTCCAAGGCGTGCATTTTTTCTTTAAATTCTTCCTCTTTTTCCATTTCTTGGGCTATAAATTCCATTATACCCCTAGTTTGGCTTGGATCGTTTTCTATAGCAGTAACTACGTCGTCAATGCTAAGTTTACCGTCCTTAAAAAAGTGTTCTTTTTTTCGTTCCATTTTTTTAATGGTTAAGTTATAAAAGCAATGATAAAATACGTAATAAGTACCACTAAGATACAGCTAACAAAAAAAATCTTTTTACCAGATTTCATTTAGCTTTTAGATTCTGTTACTGCTAATGATCTAATAATAAGATTTTATCTTTTAAGAGTTTTACTAGGTCTAATGCTAAAATTTTCTAAAAAAATTAATTTTCATAATCTCGTTTAATATCTATTGTGCAATGTAACGCCAACTGTATGCAGTTTATACAGTATAATAACGAGGCTTTAAGCTATTTATCACCAATACCTTTAGATTACCAATTAGTAGAATATATAGAAAGTACTGGTACACAACGAATCGACACTACTTATACACCAAATGTAAATACAGAAATTACTACTAATATAAGCTGGTGATCTCAAAGTACACAGTGGGCCGTATTTTTTGGAGTTACAGGAAACGACCGCTCTAGTGACGGTATTTTAGGACGTATTTATAGCTCCACAAATAATAGTTTTAATCCTTGGTTTTGTAACGCTAACTACGACGAAACGACCGTAACAGTAACGCTAAATACATTTAATAAAATCGTACTCAAAAAAAACGGAGGTACAATAAATGGTACAACTTACACAGTTACTACTAATTCTACACCATATCAAAGCTCTATAGTGCTATTTGGTGGAAATAACGGAGGATCTAAAGGCTGGAGGTGTGGTAAATGTAAAATTAAAGATTTCATAATAACAGAAAGTGGAGCAGAAAAACGCCACTTTTACCCTTGCTACCGTAAGTCTGATAATGTAATAGGTATGTATGATACGGTAACAAAAGCATTTTTTGTAAATAGCGGTAGTGGTACATTTACTAAAGGACCTAATGCGTAAGGTGTCAATATCTAAAAGAGAAAGACTACTTATTAAGTGTAGTCTTTTTTCTTTTTATTGTAGTATTCTTGTATATTGCTTTGCGTTCGGTTTCACGTCTCTATTATTATTTCTCCAATATAACCTATAAACGCCTCGTTACCACCTTTAGAAAATAGCCAACCTGTATTATTACCAGTACCTATACTATTTGTATTTGTAGCAATTAAATTAGTATCTAAGTAAAGTTTAGAATTTCCAGAGCTAAAAACACCAACTAATAAATGCCAGTCATTATCTATATTAGTACCACTTATAGCGTCCATACCGTCTTTTACTGTTAGATCTCGTCTTGAATTATTAGCAATAAATAGACCGTGATAGTAACCGTTACTTTGACCTCAAACCCAAGATATATTACGCCAACTTGACGCACTACCACCGTTATATTTTACCCAAACAGCTATAGTACGTGTAGCACTCCAAGGGCAGTTAAATTGAAAAGTACTATTAGAAATTGACGAATACGCTTTACCTTTAGAGGTTATAGATCGTCAATTTACTGTAGCATTTCTGTTATTTCCAGATTTATCAGTAAAATCTGTTTTTAAATCAAAATAAACCTGTGTATTAGCATTTGGACGGTAACCAAAATAGTCTAAAGCCTCTTCGTTACAGTCAATTATAAGCATACAATACGTATTACTTTGCACAATAGATATTATAATAAAGTAAGAAAAATTAAAAACATAGTTAAAAACTCTGATTTCTGCTTACATTGTATAATATTTGTTAGACAAGGTAAAACAGGAGGATTTAGTACTTGGATCTAAGGCCCAAATTTGAACGGCTAGCGGTAGTGTTTCAAAGCCTAGTGGTGCTCCACGGTGAAAAGACGACAAAATTTGAGAATTTGATATAAATAGTGGTGGAATTTTAGAAATAGTACGAGCTGGTACTTTTACTACCACCTCAAATATTTACGACCAGCCTATTTACGTATCTGTGGACGGTGAAACTGTACGGCAAAAGGATTCTGGTGGAGTATCTGGAAATTATAGCGGTACTAATACTGTAAATTTGCCGTGAGGTGCACACCACGTAGAGGTACATATTACTTGACACGGTAACAATACGACAAGTAACGGTTATTGGATTAATTGTAGCTTTACGCTATCTCTTACACCAGAAATCTTTGGTAAAACTAAAGGCGGTGCAGTACCTACTAAAGTAGAAGAAATTGGAGCTCAAACAGTATTAAATATATTCTGAATTTTTGACGGTGAATTTTTCGTATGAATAGAAACAGAAAACGCTACGACGTGATCCATAACGCCGTGAAATTTCGTAGGTTATCTGCAAATTTGAGATTATAAAATACCATATTACAAATAATAAAAAGCCCCTCACTAAGAGGGGTTTTTAATACACGCCGTTTATGAATAATACGGAATTTTTAATAATTCTCAATTAAAATTAACCACTATAAATCAGACCGCATTTCATAAAGTAATAGATCCTGTAGTAGCTGTTGTATCTTTTTTTATCATTAAACCACCATAAAAGGTATTATTATTAGGATTATTTCAATATAAAACAAACTTATTAAGAGATCATATATTAGCCTGTGTTTCTGGGTATAAATAAGGCTCTTTTGTTTCATTAAAACGCTGTATTAAATAATCAATATAAGCATAATTAAAACAGATTTTATAAGAATTTCAAGTAGCTCCCTGCTGTCAATTTATTTTAATTTCGTCTCCAGTTGTAGCGTCTACCTCAAAGTAGTAAACAGTAGAGGTTTGATTAGTTATGTTTAACTCTTCTACTTTTGTACCTCCTACATATATATAAATATAAGCCGAGGCACTATTAGAATTTCTTAAAGCATTTACTCTTATTTTATATTTTCAAGTTTTATTAGCCGTAGTACTTAGGTATGTATATTCATTATAAGGTCAATATTCGGCATATTGACCGTTATAAGCAACATTTGTTGTATAATCAAAAATAGGTTTTACCTTGTCTAACAAATATT
>AUXO011290025.1_pt1 | contig 40670 bp, 67 predicted proteins | sample 768731 | NCBI WGS metagenome assembly AUXO01 (sample SAMN02715735, study PRJNA202380) | gut metagenome | biome: sheep rumen | host: Ovis aries | place: New Zealand: Palmerston North | reverse complement strand
TATACTTATGAAGCTTTTATGAATGCTGGAATACCAGTTAAATATGAGCCAAAGCATTTTACACTTCTACCAAAGTTTACTTATCTTGAAGAGAAAATACGTCCTATTACATATTTACCTGATTTTATAGGCAAAGGATTTGTAGTAGAATGTAAAGGTCTTATGGGAGATAGTTTCCCATTAAGATTTAAACTATTCAAGTACTACTTGAAGCGACACAGAAGTAAAATGAAGTGTTATCTCGTGAGAAATCATAAGCAAGTAGATGAAATGATTCAAGAATTATTAAATCAGAAATTATGAATAGCTTTATAAGAAAAGACAATCAATTGTATAAAATACCCGAAGGCTTAAATTATACACTTGAACCATCGCGTATTTATAGAATCGCACAAAAACAGGTAGGATTTCGAGAAACTGAAACTATTGTAACAATAGATGGTTTTATAGAAGAAAATAAAAAAGTTTATGCATCTGAATCTGAGAAGAAATTTTCAGATAAAATCGCAAAATATTTTAAGAATCACGATGATAATACAGTAGGAGTGTTTTTATATGGAGAACAAGGATGTGGTAAAACATTTTCCGCAAAACTTATTGCTAAGAAAACTAATCTTCCAGTATTCATCATAGATCCTTCTTTCCCAACGAGTGAACTTATGAATTATTTTTCAAAAATTACTGACGAAATAGTTATTATTTTTGATGAATATGATAAGTATTATAAACGGAAATGGGATAGTAAACCTTTATTGGAATTTCTTGATGGTATTCAAAAAACATCAAAGAAGTTGATAATATTTACAGCAAACGATGAAAATTGTATGAATGAATTTATGGTAGATCGTACTGGAAGAATACGTTACTATCGTAAATTTACTACAATAGACAAAGATATGATTCATGTAATAGTAAACGATAAAGTTAGTGATAAGAGTCGAATAGATGAAATTACTGATTTTATTGATGAGTTCATTACTCTCAAATCTTATGACAATATTATTTCTTTTATAGATGAAGTATTGGATAATCCAGAAGATACTTTGTTCGATCTTGCTCGTGATATGAATCTTACACTTAAAGGTGATCCAGATCGTACTGTAAATAAAAAAGAAAATTCTCCACAAGATATAGTACGTTTGTTGCGTAAAACATTGGATGAGGATTATAAGAATGAAATTGAAGAAACTGATGAAGTATTCTAATGATAGACTATAACACACACAGACAGGTTGTTAATATTCCGTATTATGAAGATAATACACGTATTAGTAATTCTAATATAGGTTGGTTCTTGAATAAAGGTCCAACCTATTTACATAATATGCTAACAGGTAAAGCTGAAGGTGATACCGGCTATCAATTAGTTAGAGGTACTATGATACATGAGTTTTTATTACAACCATTAGAATTTAATAATGATTATGTAGTATTCAGTGGAGAAAGACCTGCTTCAGATAAACAAGAAATGTTCTGTACAGAGCTTATAAATAGTACTGAAATAGAGCCAAATAAAACCGTTTTAAGCGCATATAAGAAGGTCTATAGTATAAACGGTAAGACCGAAGATAAAATGCTCTCAGAAGGGCTTAAAATAGCCTCTACGCTAAAGGATTATATCAATCTTAAGAAGGTAGATAGAAGGACTATGATAAAACCGTATCAGGTTACAGAATTAATGAATATTTCTGACAATATACATAATCATAAAATGGCTAATAAGTTGCTTAAGAATGAATATGTTAAAGATGGCGATGAGTTATTCCATGAATTCCATATAAATTGGGAATATAATGGATTAAACTGTAAATCTTTGTTAGATAGTGTACACTTTAACTTTAAAGAGAAAAAGTGTACTATAATGGACCTTAAAACTACTGTACATATACATAATTTCAGTACAAGTATGAATACTTATGACTATTTAAGACAATTGTGTTATTACACCATGGCTACTAAATGGTATTTAGAACATGAACGTAATGAAGATGTGTCTAAATGGTCATTTGATTGGTATATAATAGCAATCGATACTACTGGTACACAAGAAATACGATGCTTTAGATTTACTGAAGAACAAATATTGTCAAGAGTTGATAAAATTGATAAAGCTATAACTGATATAACTTGGCACATTAAGAATAAAAAATGGTCTTATACACGAGATTATTATGAAGGTGATGGTGCTGAAATATTAGAAGATTTAGATTAATTTTATGGAATTAAGCAATGCGTTTAAGCTGGCAATCCCGTTGTTGGGTAATGGTATAGAATATGAAGACATAAATGAAAATAAAGGTTTTGTAGGAGGATATTTTATAGACAACAACAGACCTTATTTAGATAGACATTTATTCTTACTATATCGTACCACAACTGATAAGGTAGGCGATGTCAGTGTACACTACAAACTTCGTGAGTTCAATAACCTTTATAGTTGGAAAGTAATCCATATTAAAGGTATTGCCTACACACTATATACATTTACGTGCACAAAAGCACAAAACCATCTACGTGATGGAAGAGTATTATTAAGTCTTAAAAATAAGACTGATGTACTTAACTTCTGGCAATCCAGAGATGCCTGGATTTCAAATAACGTACTTCTTGGAACATTGTATGTTGAACCTGATAATCGATCTGTGCCAGAAGAGGATTATTATCCTGAAGAAGATTGGTTATCAAAAATTAAAGGGGAGCTACTGAAAAGTAGTTCCCCTTTTTTATTTGGTTTAAGTTTAACAACGATAATTATAGACTCGTTTGAATTTATGATTTAGTATACACGAATTAATTAGAAGTTGTAATCAAAATCGTATGTAACAGGTTCATCAAGCGAATTCTAACTATCCTTATATTGTTTATTTTCACGCTTACGTGCTTTAGCAGCTTCCATATACTCTCGATTATTATTCTACCACTCTTCCATTCCTGGTACATACATAGACGTCGGAGAAAGCTTACGATAATAATTAAATGTAGCTCTAACACCATCTGTATGGAAAGATCTAACTAAATTGTCTACACCTGTGGCAGACAGTACTTTGAGTATATCTCTTGTACCTCTAGTCATACCTTTATATCCACCGCTACGTATTACTTCAGAAGACTTTTCTGGATTTAACAAGTCTAAGCCTACGTCATATATAGTACCGATTTTATCAAAATATGATGTAGCTGTAGTAGGGCTCTTAATAATATCCAATGTAGTAGGAGCCCACCAAGATGTTGAACGCTCTGTAGCATACCTGACAGACAATAATGCAAGCGAAGATATACCGTACCTATATAGTTTACGATCGATATTGTCTGTATTAAACTCTACTAAAGGTTTATCTATCTTATTACCACCTTTATCAACCGGGTTTACAATATTGATAGTCCAAGCTGGTTTTTTGTCATCGTCATCGTCGTCAGATATAGTCTTGTATAATAAGCAAGTAGACCATATAGACATCATAATACCAGCAGTAATCATTGCAAGTTCAGTAACACCCCTACGTACAGCTACTTTCTATTCTCTAGTAAGTTTATACTTTTCATTTGATACAAAGAAATTTCTCCAGTACATAGTTAATTTATACATACCTCGCATGAAGTCTTTAAAGTGAGCACCTGTAAATTCACCTGTTTCAAGATTTTCAAACCCATAATCGTCGCGAGTATATTCACTAGCCCAAGTTACACGTTTATCATCATCAGCTTTATAGTCTATACCTGTATTAAACCTATCCCAATACGTATTAACATAAAAGTTACGCATAAGTGTAATATATGAGCCCCACACATTCTATTGAAGTTTAGCTTTTTCTGTAGCTGGTATTACACCATTATATACTGCAGCTCTATCAGCCACCCTGCCCCTGATCCTATTTTCAAGATCTTTTGTAACAAGTTGTTTATACTTTTCTTTTACTACAGCTTCCGTATCCTTCTATTCATACGCATCATATAAGGTTATTTTAGCTTTTCTCCACGCTTTAACCGCCTCCTTTTCAGTATAACCATGTTGTGTATACAAATTAATGATTTCACTCTAAGACAAGAATACGTCTTTATTAGTAGCAGGATTTTTTACTAACCTATAATGATGGTATGTTGATACAAGTAACGCAGCATTAATCATATAATCGCTAATTGTATAACCACCCATAAGTAGTCCTTGCCCAATTACTTTACTACCGCGATATTGATCGCTACGCGAAAATAATTCAGAATTAGACCTACTTAATTGATTATACTACATTAATGCTACAAGCTTATCTTTAACCATAGGATTGCCTAAGTTACTTAACATCCTAAACGTATGTGTAGCAGATATACCTAAGCCATACTTAAAGTCTGATGGGGTAAGATATTTACCACCTACAGAATCTGCTAACATAGATGATAAAGCATCAAGATAACCTACTGCTATAGTAAATGTATTAAGACCAAGCATTGCAACAGAAGCAATATTACGTACCTTCTTAGTAGCCTGCATTACACTACGCTTAGACGATGTAAGTTTCTCATCTTCATTAAACGAGAATGTACTTTCTTTCCCATAGTACCGCTGTGATAATAGATTAGATACTTTTTTATACTGCTCTGGTAACTACATTTTAGCGTTTGAACTATTTATAGACGGAGCAATGACTCGTTTAATAAGCTCTAATTGTGATAAGTTAGACGACTTGTTCTTGTAATTCATAGCCATTTCGTAAAATAGCATTACAGAACCAATAACATCTGTAGATATATATGCAGGATTATTTAAACGTTTAACATACCTAATTGGAATATTATTTACAGCTGAACCATCTGGTCTACGACTAATATCTGCGTTTGTATCTACATTTGGATCTTGTTCAAGATATTTACCATTAGCCCAACTTGTAATTGTGTAACCTATAGAATGTAGCAACTCCTTATTCTATATCGTAGAACCTAATATAGCAAGCTTACGACCAGTAATCTAAGGCATTACATGTGACCTATTTATTGATCCTTGTGGAATAACAGAATTTGCTTCATCCATTATTGCTAACACTTCGTTTAATAGTTCTTCAGTAGGAGTACCTTTTATCTTGTCATAAGCTTTATTTGTATAATTATATTTACCACTAGTTTTAGGCTACATAATTTCATTAGACGCAGTATCATACTTATTATTTACATACTATGACTATTCATCTAGTGTGTTGTATTTACTTATTGGTAATAGATCTATCATCTTTACGTTTTTACCATTTATCTGCATAGTAGATTGTGCAGGTGCTAAATAATTAAATACGTTTAAATATTTCTATTTACCACGTTCGTCTGTATACGTAAATAAACTAGCAAATTCTTGTGCAAGACTTACATTCTAAGCTATTGGGTTCTTCCACCTATCTATTAAGTGCTATATCTATGTAGTATTTTGATCATACTATACCTATAGCATAACAGCTACATCCTAGAATTTAATACCTCTATCTTCTGCATTTTTAACAAGTTTAGCTTTAATCTAAGATATTTTTGTCTCAATACTATTGAGTTCACGCCACACATCAGTGTTAGTACCTATTCCGTCACCAAGTAATTTAAGGTTCGGCTACTGGTACTATTCTCCATGTTTAAGCTAAGCCATTATAGAGCTATGTCTGCGCTATAACTTAAGTAGTTCTTCGCTTACATTGGTGTTTGATGTTTGTTTAAGTAAATTATAAAACTCAGGAGTGAGCTTCATGACAACATTGTTATTGTAGAAGTCCTACGCTTCTTTACTGTTATCACCATACACAGTTTTAATCTTCTAGAAGTCTGCATTAAACTTCTTCCAATCTGTTTTATAAGATACTTTATCAGACAAGTATATATTCCAAGATTCTAACTCTTCTGCTATTTTTAACGCTTTGCCACTTTTGTGTTCCATTATAAGTATTCCATTACTATCTTGATGGAATATATATGGACTACTTAAATCTCTACGTTGTTTACGCAATGTTTCAAGTTGCCTTCTCTATGCTGGTTCTAGATTAGTCTCTAAGAATATACCAGTTTCTTTATCTACACCTTGTTGTAATAATAGCTAAATCTAACGATTAATTTGATTTACCTCTGTAATAGTCTCCTATGATAAAAAACGTCTACGCTTTTTGTAATATTCTGATTTATACCTACGTTCACAATGTTCTTCAAGCCAGTCATCAAGTTCATCATTAAACTTATTATATATAGAATTATCGTCTTTTTTATCCTCTTCTGGGAATATAGGCTGCCCTTCATCATCTACTGTAAGATTATATTTATCAACAAGGTTTAATATAAACTAATCTTTGTCTTTATAAAACTACCCGTAATTAATAGGTCTTAAAAAATAACCAGTAGGAACACCATCTCTATCAAACTCAATTAGTTGTTTCTAATAATTAATAGGAGACAACTTAGAACCAAATGGTCTACACTTATTATATACGCGCATTAAACGCTTACCAGTGTGTAATACTTCTCTGTCTGTCTAGAATTCCTACTAAGACATCATCTATTCTACAATACGTACAATACTAGATTTAGATCTACTAGCCATACCAATTAATACCTCACCTGTAGCCAAATCACCGTATTTGGAATTCTATTCCAAAAACATATGCATAGTGCGTTTAAATTTAGGTTTATCAGATATATCGCGAGCATTGTCTATATATTCATCAAGTATATACTTAACATATGGTACAGCTATTTTAGTATTATAATCTGATATTATAGCGTCAAGTTCATTCTTTAACTACGATGATAAATGTTTTAAATCAATAGCATATGGATCGTTCTATAGTCTAAGCATATTAAACTTAGCTGTAGCTGATGTATCGTCATTAAATAGATCAAAGACTTGTGTAATAAGATTTTCATAATAGCCTAACATATCATAGTATACATTGTTAACCTAATCAGCATTCCACTGTTCTAGCGGTTTCTATTGTAATGTATCCAAGAATACTTTAGTTTTATGTATCTCGTCTATCGCTTTCTCTAAAAATTCCTAAATCAGATTATATGTAGAATCAATAGTAGAATCATCTTCATTCTCAAATACCTCAAGCCTATTTCTAAGATCTACAATAAGTTTATTATTCTTAATAGATCGTGCTGTTTGTGATTTAAGACGTACTTTAAGACCATCGTGTAATGATTTTAATACATCTTTATCGTGTTGATCAAGCATATTTGATGTATCAAAATTACCATCAGCCATATCGTAGATAATATTAGCAGTAGACGTGTTGAGTAAATCTTCATTCATTAAGAATGCAGATTCTATACTTGTAAACAAGTCCTCTAATGACAATTTTTTAGCATCTAAAGTATTCTTATTTACTTCTGTTATATCCCCAAAGAAATTCTATATAAATTCAGATACATTATCTACAGAACTATTTTCATTGTCGATAACAGCTTTTACTAGTTCATCTTCAAGCTATTGCGATGTTAATCCTCTGTTGTTATCTATTTTAGCTAATGTCTCTTGTATTAAATCAGATGCCCAGAACATACGTATATAATCCCTAAGCATAGAATCTTGTATAGTGTTCAAATCACCTTTACGTAGTGATTCATACAGTACAGTATTAAATGAATTTGGATCACTTACATAATTAGTCGGTATATACTTAAGCTTTTCTGGTGTTAATGTTTGTATATAGTTCTTGAATGTGTCTTCAGACATACTATTTAGCATCATTGCTAGAGTTCTGTCAGACTATTTGTCAGTAGATGGAATATATGCACCATTTACTAGCTTTATGTTGTTTACATCAGCTATATGCCTAATTTGCTTGTCTACTTCTTGCTTTAGATGATCTCTATTATATGCCTCTATAGATTTACTATACACCTGTGCAGCTCTATTTGTAAGCTCTGTAGAACTAAATTTAGATTTATTAGCCTACTTGTAATTATCAGCTACATTTTTAGCATACTATTGACGATCTGAATTAATGTGTTCAGCTAACTCATATATATCTGCATAAGCTGTCGTAGAGCTCTAAAACTATAAATTATATCTAGTTTGAGCATAGTTCATATATTCTACTTCAAACTGTAAATCATCTGCTACAAGTAGACTAACTATATCCTCAAACTTAACTGTAGTTTTTAATTTACTTACTTTGGCTACGTACTTTTTAAATAGTTCATTAAATACAGGCATTTCTGTAAATAAATCATCAAACCAATTTATAACACTCTAAACTATACCTTTAAATTTATTTGTTATAGACTATTGGCTGTTCTTTATAAAGTATCTTGATAATGTTTGAGTTACAAGTTCTTCTTCCCTATTCTAATTTTCATTATATGCAGCCTATATCTCTTTATATAGTGTAGGAAAATCTATTTTAGCTTGTTCTAATAGGTTATTGAACAACTCTTGGTTCTACCTATGTAAAGTATACACAAGCGTGTGTAACATCTCTTCAGCAGCCTATTCTGTAGTAGTAACTCCTCTACGTAAATATATAACGTTGCCTTGTACTGCAGCATTACTCGAACCAAATTCCCATTCAGAATCATTTACCCAACGAGCTCTAAGCTATGGGAATTTATGCATCAGATATAGTACTACTTTTTCTACTGATGCTTGATCGGCATTATTAGTACGTTGTATCTTATCTTCTTGTTTAATACTAGGCTTACGTAAAAACCACTACCCACGATTCTAACCTGGGTACATACCAACATGTACACCAAATCTTTCACTAAGATTATTAGCAAACTTCTTTAGATCTTTTACTCTAGTATATGGGTTTTCCTATAATTTATTCCAATAGTCTACTATACTATATGGAGTTCTATTGTGGTATATGTGTAGCTTATATAAAGGGAACTTGTCCTCCTAGTCTATACGAATAACCTATTCTGGTCGTTTTACTACATACTATTTAGTAGGAATTTTACCATTTTCATCACCCTCTCTATCGTAGCGAGTAAAAAATGCTGAATCATACTGATCGTCTGCAATTAGATCATTTTCGCGCTATGTATATTCTTCTATACTATTTAGAGTACCATCCTCAACAGAACTAACTGCTGGATTACGCATATTTAGATAAGCAGGTATTGTAATAGAGTGTCTATACTTAAACGCTTTATCTTGTCTGTCTGTAAAGAATATAGCATTGCTATCGTGTATTATAGGCTATGTACGAACATTATCTTCACTTGTAGAGAATTCTGTAAATACAGAATCTGTACCATGCCATAATATCATAGGTTCACCATTAATATCTACAGCTTTAGATGAATTCTAAGGATCATTTATCCAATCACCGAATATATCCTTAAAATGTTTAGTATAAACCTTAGCTTTTTCTTTTAATGCTTCTTTACGGTTATTATTCTTATATTGCAGTATACTATTATACAATATAGAAGGTGCACCATTAGGTGCACTATCTATACTATATCCATTGTTAGCGTTCCAAAGGAAATAAGCAGTGTCTTCCCCGAAAACGTCTACGAGTTCATTAAACTCTTGTCTTACTTGTTCATTATTTAAATTTGGGCAAAATGCATTCATATTACTTATTCTCCTTTACAATGATTCTTTATATCCTTAGCCTACTACTATTCTTCTTCGCTGAGTATATTAGGGTTTTTGTTATTTTCTATATGCTGCATTTCTTCATAAGATTTACTCATAGAACGCAACACATGCGCGTACTCTTTGCCATAATAGTTCTCTAACTAAGGAAGTTTATCTACAAATTCCTATGCGTCTATAAATGTAGACAACGCTTTGTCATTTACTTCATACTCATCATCAAATTGTTTATCGTACGAATCAGACCTACCGTATTCAGTCATTAAGAAATTACCAGATATTTGATTTCCCTTCGGGTTAGTCTTAATATATACAGGAAATTCTGTACCATCTTTCATTATACCCATTCTATACAACTTATATAGATTGTATTTACGCTAACTATCATAAGCTTTATAATTACGAGCAGTTTTAATTACCCTCGGCTCATGTCCTGGCTCAAACAGCGATTTGTATACACCGTTTTCTTTCTTTATACCAGCTATCATTACTGGGAAATTATATTTAATTACCATAGACTTACTAGCAGGATCCCACACTTTATCAAACACAGGTACATAATTTGGATTACCATCTTTATCCTTAACAGATACATTAGGTACAAAATCATTATCAAACCAGTTATTTAATAAAATGTCTTCTACATTTATATCGTCTTGTACTAATGATTTATATTTAGTAATAGTAGAGTTAATAAAATCACCATAATGCGATTCTTTACGCCAACTTACTGGTACATACCTAAACATTTTCGTAAAACCTACTTTCTCACCAGATGTAACAAACGCGTATACAACAAGATCTCTTGCGAAATCTCTAATCATTTTAGCTGCTTCTGGATTATCTTCATCAGTATAATTCAATAACTCATCCCAGGATTGCGTAATATAATTAGAAGAAATAGAATCTGTGTCAGCCATATTAAAAAGTTTAACAAATTTGAGCGTATCATATATATCAGGTTTTTCACCTCTAACATAATGCTGTGTATAACGATATTCTTTACCAGGTACTAGCATTTGTAATAACTAGTTCTATATATTACCGTCAGAACCGACAAGTTTACTAAACCTACTAGTTGATAAAATAGCTATAGATAGTCTATTCCATCTATCAAATATTGTGTTCTTGCCGCCTTTAATAATAACGTTACCTGTAAGATTATAAGGTAATTTAGTATCAATTGCAATACTATTCGCAGATGTATTTACGCTAACTATATTAGCAGGTATACTTGATATGCCTCCGCTTGCATCTTTATATTGCATAATAACCTTACCACCAACATATGAACGCAAATCATGATACATCTTACCAGATACTTGTATAACATTACTATTCTTAGTACCAGTGTATTGTATTCGTTCTTGGCTTTCACTTACAAGGTCATGTATGTAATTAGGATTATTACTAATAGATGGTACATATTGTTCATTAAAGAACTATGATTTAATTGCTGTTGAAATAGCGTCTATAAATTTATCAACCTAGTTTTGTGAATATTGATCTCTGCCAGTAGCAGCCAATGCAGATGCAAGAATTCTTTGAAATACTGGAGTTGATTTAATCATCTAATTACCTAATACCTGTTTAACTATTTCGATAGCATTCTCAGTCTTAGTACCAACGTAAGATAATTCTTTAAGTTTATCTAAATTGTTAAATGTAAAACTATCAAAGAATTCATCATATTTATTCTTAAACAAGTATTGCTCAGAAAAACTCTTGCCGTGTTTTTTAGTATCAATCTTACAATATTTAACAAGATTACTAAGACTCTAAGCTGGTTGTTTAAGCATCTCATATGTTAAAAATACAGTAGCTTGATCGAATGCATTCCACTCTTGAGACTTAGCTGTAATCATGAGTTCACCACTATCTACTAAGTGCTTAAATAGCCTAGATACTGCATATCTAACATCTGTTACTTCTTTATTGTATTCACCATTAGTTCTGATTAGTCTTAATGTTTCCATAAATGAACGACCACCTATTTCTACATCTTTGAACTTATTTTCTGCATACTCATCGATCGCATTATTTTGTATAACATATTTTGAATTAAGCCCATCATTCATATACTATGCTCCAGCATTAGTATAAACATCAGCCAACTCTTTCATTACAGGCTATGTAGTAAAGAATAGAGTATTTCTACCAAATCCAGTACGTATTAATAAGTTAACTATGTTATATGTAAACGGGTTTACATTTAATCTACTAATATACGGGTCTTTTGCAATATCGACGTGTGCATTAATAAATGCTGACAACCATGACATAATGTTCTAACCATCAACATCCTCTCTACGATCTAGTCTTGTTAAACCTAATACGTTTAGAATAGGTATATTACCATTAAATGTAATATTATATTGCATTGTGAGAATATGATTATTATTATTTAATGCAAATGGACCAATACCAATTTTACCTGTAATATAGTCATTCTTTGCTTCTGTTTGAGCACTGAGAGAATAGAATCTATATGGTTTATCTACTTCTTGTACTTTATCACTCTCTAAGTACTTGAGAACGTTCTTAATTAAATCAGTGTCGTTGTCAATAGAACGTTTAGTAACGTTAACAAACCTATTATCTATAGCTATCGCTATATAATCTCTAAGTAGATTGTTACATAGTTGTTCGTAGCTATCAGTTTCAAACTAATCCGTAACACTTGTATGTATTATACCATTATCATCTTTTACATTATTTATTTTATATTTAATAGCTGAAATAAATAATTTATCAATATCAAAGTCAGAACCGGTAGTCTTAGTAAATTCTTCTGGTAATATTATAGTATCACGTACAGCAGGTATAATATCTACGCATCTCAATGCATGTATAGAAGACTACGCCTGTGTAGGAATACGGTAGGCTATCATGTTAGACTTACCACCAACAATGTTATTATTTATAAGCCACTATCTAGCTTCGGCGAATGACATCTTGGCTTTTCTAGGCTTACGCTTGTATAAAGGCTTGCCGTCTTTAGTTTTCTTAGGCTTGTTATTTTCATCAAGTATTGGTATTTTATTACCATTAGAATCTAATACATAGTCGTAAACGTATTTACCGTTTTTATCTTTAACTATATATTCATCAAATTTACCTAACATTTTGTAGAAGAAGTCAATAGATAATATACAGTCCATAGAACCTTCTTCGTTAATCATCTATAGTTTCTTACCGCCGTTTAGAGCTTTTGGCGTTTGCTTATCACTAAGTACACCTCCATTGCTACTTTCAAACATAGGTAATCCTTCCATAGCCCATATAGAACGCTATACATAAGCAGCTCCAGGAGTTTGTACATCAATTACCTTCTTATTAATATTAGAGATTAGAACACTTTCAAGCCATTTAGAATCTGATATAGCATCTAAAGGAAGATACATTTCTTCCTCCTCAACACCGTCTATTATAACTTTATGTGTTTCTATACCTCTCGTAATATTAACATTAGCATCTCTAGACGATAACATGTTTGTAAGTTCTTTGCTAAACTTAACTTGATCAAGAACCGGTCTACCATTAGCATCTCTGATTATATTGCCGTTTTCGTCAACCTAGAAAAATCTCTTTTGTATATCGCTAAATCCCTTATCTGACAATCTATTGAGCGTATTCATGATGTCATTAAGAATATCATGACCTGACATAACTCTACCATCTTGTCTTGTGTAATATTCATCTGAGAATAGAGATGTTAACGCGATCTTAGTAAATTGAGAACCGATGTTCATATCAGTCTCATTATCTTTCGGATCGGTGTTTAACTGCTTGCGTAAATATTTAAACTCTTGTTCATACGTATTAAAGTTAAACACTTTGCTAAATTCTGGCTTAAGATTGTCTGATTTTACTACACCTCCGATATAATTCTTAGGATCATTTATGTCTTCATTCTAACGATAGTCATCAAAGTTGATACTTTTAGCACCTTGCCCACCAACTTTTACGGCTGATTCCATCATAAGCATATCGATACCCTGTTCCTACATTTTGTTATATATGTTGGCTAATTTACCATGAGTCATACATTTAAATATAGGTGCCAATGAATATTTATTGTAGTATATAATAGATTCGCCAGTCTATGCGTTTTTACGTCTACCAAATGCTGTATACTTCTAAGTACCGATTACAGTAGTTATGATCTTATTATATGCTTCAGCTTTACCCAATACATCATCTATGTTGTCATTACGAAGTAATTCAAAAGCCTATTGTATATCAGAACTATACTTACCTACCATACGCAGAAGCATCTCACACATGGTATCTGTTACGTATGCACCACCATCAGTTACGTTGATACCTTCATTATCATCATCCATTTTGTAACTATCGGAAGCCTACTTAGCTTTTTGTTTAACTATATCTAAGAATCCTTTTTCTTTAGCATATTCTTCAAGCTCTTTTATAGACATTTTTCGATAGTCGTCTAAGATACCTTTATCAATATCATCACTATTGTCGTACACATGTGAATATGCAGAATATCTAAGCTGACTTTCGTACATAATATCTTTAAGTATGTCATACTACTGAGATTGTACCATTAAATCCTTAGCTTCAGCACATACATACTTACCTGTAAAAGAGCCGTTTTCATCAAGATATTTTTCAGGTATATCTCTTAACTCTAAGAAGTTATTATCACCAGTAGAAACAATACCACCAAGACGTTTTAGTTCGTCAACAGTTCTATCAACAAGTAAACCTTCTTTATTATACTTCCACTTATAGAATGCTGGGTTACCAGAGAATACACGCTCAAACTCAATACCAGACATTATAGATTTATTTGATATATCGTTTATATATATTACAGTAGCAAGTGAATGGAACCTTTCTTCAGATATTTGATCTTTAGGGCTACCATATTTAGATATTAAACTGTTGTATATTGTCTATATAGCCTAATTATTAAATCCTACGTTTTTATATGTTAGAAAATCACTAATTCCAGTTTGCTAATTACGAGTAATAAGACCTAATTTTAATGCAGTATCCAATTCCTGCTTGAGGATGTCATCGAGTAGTCTACAAATCATATGTTCCTACTCTTCTCTAGTTTTACTAAAGAAATATTTTTCAGCATCTGCAATAAGGTCTTTCCTATTACGTGTAGTATTTAAATGGTGTGGTATTTCTTCCTTAATGGTACCATCTTCATTATAAACATACTCGTATACAGTAATCAAAGTAGAGAACTTAGCAGCCTAATCTTTAGTATAATAATTTTTAACCTATTCAGACTTAACACCATTGGCTTCAAGATCGTCAAGTATTTTATCTGCACGTTTTACTTGATCGTATTCTGTATATGCATATTCTAAGAATTGTTGTACTACATCTGGCAACTATGATAACTAATCTCTATCACTTGTAATACTATCAGCTGGTAGTATCTTCTATTCTGCTAATTTAATGTTTACGTTATTTTCATCAAACGTAGCATAATCTAAACCTGGCAATTTTACACCTGTAATATATACCCAAGTCTTCTTATCAGATAACGTTGGAGCTATAATACCACCATCTTCTAGAATCTTAGCCTTAGATACATAATCTTCTCGCCTTCCTATCTAAAAGTAATCACTACCGTAATCGTCTTTATGATCTGTCTTAAAGCCTACATAATTGTGTACACCAATTTGTGATTCAGGATCTTGTTCCATTTGTTTTATAATAACAGAACCATAAGTATTGGTAAAATTACTATCTGAATCTTTCTCGATGTGTATTACAAAAGGATCGTCTTTAAGCTGTTGATATATATCTCCTCGTTTATTTAACTCTCGTATGGTATCTGTAATATAGTTATTACTGCTGATCTAATAGTACTTGTTATCATTAGTAGCAAGTACAGTCAACTGATCTTTGGAATGTCTATATTCATATTTCCAGTTAGCCAATTCTTTAACGAATGCCATCTAGCTAAACGCGTACGCTAATTGTACTTGTTTACCAGAAATTGTAACTTTTCCATCTGGTGATATATTTAGTGTTCCATCAGCACGTACAATATTGTTCAAGAACTATATGAATGATGACATAGAATCACTAACGTCTGTAGAGTTTAACATACTTTGCATAGCCTTATAATCAGTTGTACCATACTTATGGTATAACATAAAGTCTAGCTCATCTATATTAAACCCAATACCTACAGATCGTAATATATCGACTAAACGTTCTTTAGCGAGTTTAAACTATGTCGGATCTGCAGCATTATCAAGATACCGTATTTTCATCTATACGTCATCTTTAGTACTAAGCTCATTATCTTTTACATACACTGGGAAATAAGCATGTTTTTCACTCTGTGTTTCAACGTTGTTCACCCACTGCTTAAGCCCGCATATGGCATAAGAATCACCATTGTCCCACGTGCCTTTTACAAAGCTATCAAACGAAGCGGCAAGTTGTCTAAAAATATTTATATTACTTGCATATTTACTGCCTAATGTAAGTTTACCGTTTTTATTAATCTTTAAAAACCTACTACCACCACCAGCTAATACTTCACCCCATTGAAGCGGGAAATGTAATGCATTATAGTCAGAATCTGTACTCTGTAAAGTAAGTTTATATATACCAGATGGAGACTCGTCACTAGTAGACCGCACAATATCAAAATTGTGTTTATTAGATCTAATTAGCGTAATTAATTGTACCATTAGTGCCTCTTGGTCTGGATTAACTTTATCGGTAATTGGATCATATGCAGATTTTACAATAGACTGTATCCTATCTCTTAATATTTTATAAATAGCACTATCATTAGATTTTTTAGTAAGTTCATCTAACAGTTCTTGTACTGTATCAACATTGTGAAAATTATTTAAGAACTCATTAAACATATATGTCATAGGAACAAAATGTGGTAAACCAAATTCGTCCACTGCCTACACTACCTTCTTCTATATTATCTTATTACCATTCTGATCTGTAGTTTCTATAGTAATATATCGCACGTCAGGTATAGTAGCCATAAAGAATCTAACTCTCGAAGTAGCATTTTCAAATCTGTTAAATTCATATGAGCTTCTTGTATGTTCACCAATGCTTGAATTTGTTACATCTCCAGATTGAGCTTCATCAGCGTTATCCTAATTATTTATTTCTTTATAATCTGTACTGATTGAAGATATTTGATCTATAATATCAAGCCTAATTCGTTCTACATCCAAGTTATCATAAAATTCAGCCAATGCCATCTAACCTTCATTACGAGAGCCTTCTTTACCTAATACGTCTATGTCGTAAGCTTTGTTTATTTTCTATAAACCTTCGTCAAACGTCTATTTAGTAATCTATGTACCAAGATTTTGTATATCAGAACCAGAATGATCAAATTTAGCGCCCATCATCATAACATATGTAGCACTGTTTTTCACATTGTCGTACATCTTACTATTCATTATATATTTGAACTATACACCATGCTCTTCATAATGTAAACCATTTTGGAATAGCTAAATAAATCTTTGTACGTTTTCTGGAGTTGGTTTATTATTACGATATTCACCACGTATTGCTAATGAAAATACTTTATATAAGTCTCGCTCAGAAAAGTGTGTTATGTATAATACCCAATCCCTAATCTTATTAAAAACCTTTTGTATATTAAATGGCAATTTAACTTCAATGTACCCTTGAGCATAATCAAAGAATTTATCGGCTGCGTATTCAGCTACTTCCTTATAAGACTCGTTTGTACTTAATGTTATTCCATTACGCTTAGCTAACTACTTATAAATAGTATCTCTAAGTTTCTATGGCAACATCAATTCAAGTACTTTATGGAAAGCCTCATGAAATTCTACACCATCTTCAGCTAGCTCTGATAATGTAATTCCATCTTCTCTACACACTCCAAGTACAGCGGCATCGCCGTTACATAGTCCTAGAATCGTTTCTTTGAATTCTACCGGTGTATCTTCTCCTAAGATTGTATTTAATCTACGCCTAGCTTTTTCAACGTTTATGCGGCGGTTCTTAGCCTTTTTAGTTGAAAATAGACCTAAGAACGGATCTATAAAGTCATCACTTTCTTCTATAATAGGTGTAGTAAGATCTATCGGTAGAGGACCTTCTATTGGTCCCGGTATTCCTGGATCTATAGGTAGAGGCTGTTCTACAGTAGGAGCTACTTGTTCATTACCTTCTATGTCTACATCTTCTATTCCAACATTAGCAAATCCCAAATGGTCATATGTAGTAGCAAATATATTATTTTTTACGTACCATCCAAATCCGCTAATACCTACTCTCCTGGCACCTGTTTTACTAGTAGATGTATAAAAGTCTTCTTGGTCGAACTTAAGGTGGTCTGTTATTTCTATTGATGTTATACCAGTATTACGTCTACGTTGTTCCTAAAAGAAATAACTTAAAGACTAAAATGGCAATGTAGAATTAATAGAACCGCCGACTCTTGTAGATAAAGCTTCATGCGACTCCTATATATAAAGAGTAGCTAAAAGATCTCTTAATCTCTACTCTTCACCATCTTTAGATAAATCAAACCATCCAGCACCTGTAGTATTATTTTCTACATCTTTGCGTGTAAGAATACATATTTGGCTATGATTATTTGGGTTAATCCAAATCGAATACGTAGAACCTATATTTGAACTATTATATACAATAGGTATAAGCAAACTTGCAAACTAAGCACCTGTAGCAAATACATTTGTACCATTAAGATTATACCTTCTATCTAGTTTGTCTTGGTTAAGCAGTAGATCTACAATAAAGTCTATATCCTTTTTAGAATAATGTACTTTCTATATAGTAACCGGAATAGATACAGTATTGCTATTTTCAGCATGCCTTACCTTCTTTAAGAAAATCATTGTACCAGAGGGTGGTATACTTGCATCTGGTTTAAACGTATATATCGGTATTCTTGCAGACGGTTTACCATCAAATGTCTGTACATCTCTACCATTTACGAATCCTACTTTGCCGTATTGTCTAGAGAATTCAACATCTAGCATATCATCACCAGCAAATAGATCAGTATCTTGTATAAATTTAACATTATACCCTGTACCATTTTCATTCTTTACAGATACGATACGACCATTTGTTCTACTTTTACGTGTAGCTACAATACGCTAACCTTCTTGTTTCTATGCTTCTAGTACTTTTACTTTAGCTAATAAAGCAGCTCCTTTCTCAGTCTAATGCCCCTTGTATGTAGTATCTACCTATATATGCTTGTATGTTTTGCTTTTATACGTAACGTCGGCATATATGTTATCACCTTCAGAATATACTTCTATAACGGAATCTGTTATAAAGTTTTCTTCTATAGTAGCTTCCCCAAGTTCATCATTAGCTTCTAACTATCTATAATTTAAGTTGGTTCTATTACGTGGTCCACCTCTGTCAATCTTGTTTGGTGCATATACATTATTGTCGGTATACACTATGTTATCTGTTCTTACCTGTGCCTATTCTTCTTGCTGCGGCAACGTAGGCTTAGGAGAACTCTTTTCAGCCTATTCTGTAGCAACTTGAATGACTTCGTTTATAGTATTTATTTTATCTAAATACGAATCTAACTCGTCATATAAATTACGCAAAAAATTAAGATCTAGCTCTGTATACTTCCCAATCTAGTTAACTCTATCAATTATAGATTGTATCTCACCTTTAGCTTTCTAATATTCTGCTTTTACGCTATCTGGTAATGATTGGTATTCTTCTCTGCTGTTTAATATAGACAAAAAATTATCTATATTTATACCGAGTTGCTCAACAACTTCATCTATATCAAACAACAGCTGACGTCTTTCTTCTACATCATTGTCTAAATCGCGTATACTATTAGTAAGTAGCCTATGCATTTCTATATTCATAGGTAATACTATACGGTATGGTTTACCATCTACAAAGTTATTGAACTTAGAAATCTTACTGAGACTCATATCAGTGTTACGCCCCTAATAAAATGCCTAGAATGGCAGTAACTCCATACTTGCTACATCTAAACCTAATTCTGTATATATTAGATCAGCATAAATAGTCTGCTAATTAATATAGTCATCATACTACGATAAGCGCTAGTTTGGATTGTTTATAGATGTAAATGAACTACTAAACGTAGATATAACCCATATACCACCATCCTTATTAACTATAGCGTGTTCACCAATCTCTCTTGACACCTGTTCTTGCAATTGTGCAACATATGCATCTAAATCCTATTTATTTAGCCCAGAATTGAGTTTATTTAGCTGCTAGCTATATTTATCGGTCAACAAAAGATCTCGCGTTAGAATTGGCTAGAATGGCTTATATGACGTCTTAAAGTCAATTATATGTATTCTACCTTCTTTGTCTACACCGATCATGTCAGTCTCACCGCATACTCTACCTACACCTTCAAATTCAGCATGCCAGGTAAATGGTGTGGTAAGTAACTACCAACCTAGCTGATCATATACACTTTTTATTTGTATAATTTGGTTTATTAGATCCTAAAGCGTCTCCTTACTTATTATTTTACCAAACTATCCTACATTCTATACATTACTCTGCCTGTTGAGTATATCGGCAATAACACCATCTTGGTCCTATGTATATCTCAGTAATAAATCTTCTTCACCAAACAATATTCTGCATAGAGCATCGTGAATAGAACCTACTTTGACAGATACGTTCAACACAGGACTACTTATAATCTTAGCTATATGATGAAATATAGTCTATACTTCAATCATATTTTCATCGTCGGAATTATTTTCTATGTTATTCTTAAGTCTTGTCAATAAGTTCTAGTATGGTGCAAGATTTATCTATCCTAGTATTGTACTATACTTATTATTATAATCCTAAGTTAACTTATCAATAATCCCAAAAGCTTCAGCTATATCTCTACCATAAGCTGAGATTAAACTATCATATATAGAATTCTCTAGCTTTTCGTTACGATTAACCCATGGTTCTGGTTTAACAGCATGTACTCTAGAATATCTATGTATTATACCATTTTCATCTTTTATAAAGTAATCTTGGCCTGTAGTGTATTCGCGTAGAACTAAATTATTATCTTCTTCAGATTTACGCTTTAATTCAGCTATAGTCTGTTCCTGCTTAGTAAACTAATTCTAAGTATTAGTTTGAGTGGTATCTGTAATAGTACTTTCTAATTCTTCACTCTGCTGCTCTACAGCCTCTTCTGTATTAGTTTCTGGTTCTACTTGCTCTCCATTAGTGGTTACAGATTCTTCAACTGGCTGTTCTTCTTCTGGTTCTTCTTCGTATATAGTTTGAGAACTGGGTATAGGATACCCAGTTTTTACAAGCGGTTGTTGTTTACTAGGTAGCTATTCATAACCCAACCCGTGCATCATTTCTAAAAATTTAGCGTCTTGCCAATCTTCTAGTTTCTTAGCACGATCTATTTCGCTTAGTCCATCTATAAGTACAGGAGTTTTAACATGTTCAGATGAAATATCTCTCCATAAATTACCATCATCATCATATACGGCGCCTTCTGGTATATCTTCTTCCGGATTACCATTTTCATCTAACGATATAGACATCTGTTTTCCACTTTCATCAGTAAATGGTAAATACTGAACCTAAGATAATGTACCAACTACACCATTTCCGTCAAATGGTAGATTACCACGCTAATCATTTGTGTGGTATTCATAATCGTCTTTGGCAGCCTGGTGGTTTATTTCATACAGTAGGTCATCATCAGATTCTTCTCGTTCAGATATTTTGTCTAAGAACTTATCTATAGTACCATTACGGTAAGCGTACTTCTTTAAGTTCTTACGCTGTTTAATATCCTCGTTATCTTCATTTACTATTTCTCCAGTTTCAGTATCGTACAGCTAGCCAATAAGATCATTCATAGACTATACATCCTATTCATAATCAGTACGGTTCTTATATAGTTCTAGGTAGGCATCCTTTAGTTGTTGATGAACATCTTCGTCGATAACCTCCTCCTCTATGTCTTCCATAGTATTTATACTATTCTGAGCTTTGCTAGTATATACACCTTTACCGTCAGGCGTTAACAAACCTTCTGTATGAATAAGTTCAGTAAAAATATCAGACTGCTTTTTAATCTGCTTATTTATATCATCTAGATGTTTATAAATACCTTTCTTTACTTGTATACCAAGCTTCTATGCTGCCTCTATTTCAGCTTCAAGTTCAGCTCTATATTGGTATAAAGCAGCTAACTAAGCAGTACCTTCTACCGTATCTAAAAGATTCTTCAAATCCATAGAATCTTGTCTACGCGCTGTATTAGATATTCCTACGTCTTCTTCGTCGTATTCATTTGTAGGTTGATTGGATCTGCTAAAATACTGTTCTCCGAGCTTTTGCTATATAGAATTTCTAACTAGATTAAGATTGTCTATAGAATTGTTTACATTATCAGCAGACTCATCTATAGAATCCATTAGCATTGCTTTAACTGCAACATAATCACTATAATGATGCTTCTTATTGCCCTCAAACTGTTTTCTAGTTAAAGGATCTAAAGCTATAGCGCGCACTTTAGCTCTATTAATACGCTCTTTTTGTACGTCTTCTGGATCAAACATATATTCGCCGTGATCCTGCTTATACTTTTCATTGTTCTATTGTATATAATCAAATACACGTGAGAAAGAGTTATCTCCGGCTCCAATTAATTTACTAGACTTAGCGTATTGTTTATATTTATCAAACTTATCTATAGCTTCTAGTTTACCTGCCGTAAGATTATTAGTAAGTATATCTGAAGCGCTCATATCACTTACGTACGGAGCTGCATTCTATATAGCAGTATATGAACCAGTGTGGAATGCTCCACCAATCATACCACCTTTAATCTCCTATAGCAAATCTTGGTCTTTATATGTAAGCAAACCTATACCTTCTAGTGGCATGCCGGTTATGTATGCAGCTAATTTATGCCCTGCTACAGTATCGTCAATAAGCACATCAAGCATATCTGTAGACTTATCATCAAGTTCTCCATTTTCGAACATTTCAGCCCAAGTATGTTGTTTACCTTCTTCGATACCTTCAGACATTGAAGCTAGAGATATTCTACCAGCCGCATCTCGTACGTACTTATTAGTTATGCCACGTTTTAGTGGATTATTTATTATAATTCCTTCGGCTCTGTCTGCAAGGTTACGTGCGTATTTAGACACATTACTTACTCTACTTGCTATACTTTTACCTAAAGCACCTACTTTTGTACCATCAGCTATAGTAACAATTTTATTGCCAAGTCTACCTAAACCATATTTGGCACTACCAAGAGCAGCACCACCTAATGCACCAGAAACAATGCCACCTATACCCGTTGCTTGTAAATATTGTCTACCTTTATTTGATGTTTTAAGTATTTCTCTACCCATAGGAGTAGATGCCAATTTACCAAGCTGAGATTGTGTTAGCTTATCTATAACCCTTGTGCCAGCTTCACCAAGTTTAGTTCCTTTAACCCACTTAGCACCTTTGGCTAATAAACCAATAGGTAAAGCCTATATAGCTGTGTCTATTGTAGCATCCCAAGTAGTGGCAGCCATGTCTCTTGACATAAGAGCGTCTAACCCGCGCATACTATTGATAAGAGCCCTATTTGCTTTAGGATCATTTACGGTATAGTTACCTTGTATGATCTAGTCTATAATCTAATCGTCTGTAATAGCACTGCCGTTTGTGCCTAAAGCGTCTCTTACTTCTTTTATTGCACGTTTGTATGACGCGCTATTTTCTCCACCGATCTCTCTTATGTACCTTTTCTTTACAGCTTGGAACTATTCGGCTCTATTTTCATCACGACCTGCGCTATAGTTTGAATTAAATGCTACACCACCACCTAATAGAACACCAGCACCGGTTGGAGCAGTAGCTAGTGTAGCACCCATTCCAACAGCTTGTTTTGTCCAACTTGAAGCCGAACCGCCTAGTAGACCACCGAGTTTGTATAGATATGTATCTGCGTTTAATAGATTCGTGTCTGTATGATCATACTTCCAATTAAACCAATCTGTAGGATTATATTTTGTCTATTCTGCTTCGTTACGCTTTACAATCTCATTAAAATCTTCACGCACAGTTTTAGCGTCAGATATAGCATTCTTTATCCTATTACGTTTCTATTCAAGCGTAAGTTTTGGATTAGTAAGATCAGACAGGTGATATGTAACATCGTTTAATTGGTTGTGAAACGCAGTATTTTTACCAAATATGTTTTCTGACCATTTTTCAAAACCATTAGACGCTTTATTACCAAGCATTAACGTGTCCCACCATCTGCCTAAATCTGATTGTTTAGTGCTATCTTCAAGCGCTTTACGGTCAGCGGCATAAGAATTGTATTCATTAGCCGCTTGCTGTCTACGTTGTCTAAGTTCATTAATTAAGTTGTGGTATGCCTATTTATCTTGATCACTAATCTAGCTACCCTACTAACCTAAAATGCCCCATACATTCTATATCTATCCATTAATATTATCGATTTCTTCTTTTAGATCAAGAGAACGATCATATTTCTAGAGTTGTTGCTCAAGTGCAGTTAACGCTACATTTCCACCACGTGCTGACTCAGCTTGCAAATGGTTCATTTCGTTCATAAACTTTTCATAGTTGTCCCTGAACAAGTCTAATACGCCATAATCTTCAGGTTTATTAGGCTCTGCCTCCATGTCAACTATTGCATTTACACCTTTTGCAATAACTCCAGCTACTGGATTCTACATTGTAATTGCATCTGTAAACTTATTACGTTGTTTACGAACTGTATCTTTGTTCTATTGCTATTGAGCAGCATATTCCTATTTACGACGCTCCTCTTGCATTTTACGCTCATACTCCTGCTATCTGCGCAACTATGTATCAATCATGTTGTTATTTTGTACATCTACATAGTTATTAAGCTGGGCATTATAATCTAATATCTGCCCAGCATTGTCAATTGCAGAATACTAATTAGCGAGTCTTGGATCGTAATAAAATTTCTATTTCTTTTTAGGCATAATTATTACATATTTTGAGCTTCTCTAAATTTAGAATAAGCTCCTGGTTGTACACCTCTAGCTTTATCATAACGAGTATTTATATAAGAGTCTGGAATATTGTCTACATTGTATACTCCACTTATTGGCACGATATATTTATATCCAGATTGTTTATCTCCAGACCTTGTAATACCGTATCTATTCAAAGCTTTATCTGAGAAGTTATCTAATCCTGGTACATCAGAACCATCAAACGTTGCTTTAACTACTGTTTGTGTATAATTTTTCTTATTATGGCTACCGGCACCAAATTGTATACCGCTCATTTGACTAGATGGTATTATATATTTTGCACCCTTCAGCGCTCTATTTATTTTGCTTACTTCAGAATTGTATGTATACTGCCTACCACCATACAATGGATAAGACTTATAGTCAAATAATCCCTCCGTACCTCTTATTGTTCCATGGTATGCCCCATATTTATCTTTCTATACACCCATCTTACTTATCATAAAGTCTCTCTGTCCTTGATCGTTTAAAGGTATATTATGATATTTATCGAATTGGTCCCTAGTAAACTTAGTACTATTGTCTAATGAGAATGTACCGTGTTTGTCTCTGTCTATAGAAGAAGATGTTCTAAACAATTGATATGTAGACGTACCTCCGCCTGCTATATCACGCTTATAATTATAGTATCTTCTCCATTCAGCAAAATCACCACCTATAGATTCAAGTTCATTCAATCTACGGTTCTCCTCTTTAGTACGCTTATTACCTTTATTGCGTAAGCTCTAATATTCGTTTACTCTTGTTTTACCCCACGTACCTAGTTTATTGTATAACTAGCTTTCTTTCTTATATACGCTGTCTTTAATATCCTTATTACGCGTTTGTTCACGTTTAAGTTGTTCAAATAACATTTCCTGATCGAGAGTCATTGGTGGAGCCTCCATTCCCTCTCCACCTCCACCTGCAGCTGTAGCTTGTGCTTTTCTAGCAGCACGTGCTTCTGCATTCTATCTTGCACGTTCGTCAAGTTTAAAATTAAGAATAGCCATATCACGATCATGCGCAAATTCTGCATTTCTATTAGCATCATCTATAGCATCTTTGATATTCATCTATGCTACAGGATTGAGTTTACGATCAAATGGAGAATAAATCTATGCATTAGATGTTATAGCATTGTTAGCAAATCTATCGTCTATCTATTCTTCTGTGGGGTTTTGTATACCTTCGTTAATAAGTTCATTCTTAGCTCTCTCTCTATAGAATCTGTATAAATTGTCACCCATCATACTACTTGCAGCAGCATCAAACGACTTACGCATATCTCCTCTAGTAATGCCAGTGTAATCATAATTAGGATCATATTGGTAACCACGACTGAGTACCTCTGCTTGATCCAGCATGTGTGGCTATAAACCTTCAAACGTAGGTAGAGAGTACTGCTATAGTGTTTTATATTCTTCTGGTGATTGTCGATTCCATACACCGTCCTTTAATGTGCTCCAAGATTCATATGAAGGTAGACCTAGCTAATCTAATAACCAATCTTCATATTCCTTACTAAATTTACCAGCCCTCTATAACGCAGCTCTATTTTGTGCATATTGATCTGCCATTTTAGCTGACATTTTTAGTTTAGCTATATCTCCGTATGGTCTTGAACTTATATATTGATTTATTAAAGCTCTACCTTCTGGAGATCTAAGTAAGTCTATACCGTTCTTCTACGCGTCATCCATCATCTTTTTAGCACCACCTATTGTCATATTATAGTAATCCTAATTATCCTGATAGAATGGGCTATAGAAGTCATCATATTTATTTATAAAATCTTTGAACTAATTCTAATTGTCCCTATACTATTCTCGTACAGCATTTATGTATTGGGACATCATGCCATCGTCATATAGATCTACTATAGGCATGGCAATTGCCTAATCATATCCTAATGTCATAATTATCTGTTTTGAGATTTAGTCCAGTCATACATATTATCAAACTGACTCCAAGGAGTGATTGGTAATAAATTATAATTACCACTATACGGTGGATAATCAATCTCACCTAATCGTGGTAATTCACGTGTAACTGGTTGTGTGGTTACTGTATTAGTTTGTTCTACATATGGAGTACGCCTATTCCAATCAAAATATGTAGGTGTTTGTACATTTAGTTGTGGTGTATTGCTATATCTTGTAGCTGGATTCTATACCCATATACTTGGATTCCAAATACTACCTCCAAACCTACCGTAGTCTGTACCAAGAGTAGGCATAGTAACAGTAGCAGGCGTGTAGTGATGATTATATACGGTAGGAGCAACGGAACGTGTTGTATTATTTACAGGTCTACCGTTTTGATCAAATCCCCTTCTAGCCATATCTGCTATGAATCTTTGTTGTTCATCACTAAGCTGTTGCCTGTATATATCGAGCGTATCATTATATTGCTTAGTTTTAAGCCTATCTGCAAAATATTTCTACCACTGCTAACCCAAGCCTGCTAAATGTGTTTCTATACCGTGTACTCTAGCACCATGAGATTTAGCATACGTATCGTAATCATACCTAGCTGCATTAGTTCTATTCTGCGAATCTGCAGCACCAGCTGCTAATGCCTAATTAGCATATTGAGTTATATAGTCATTATTATGTAGCTATGCATTTCTATATACATTTCCAGCATTACGCTAATTATCTAATCCAAGCGCCACTCTACCTAAATACCTCTATGCTCCGTTAAGCCCACCAGCAGTCTATAAAGCGTATGCTGCACGTCTTTCTGCATCACGTTGAGCTAGAAGTTCTGGGAATGGGTTATAGCGCATCTAAGCTAACTTCTACAAGCTCTATTTCTCATACGGGTTAGCTCTGTATGTATTACTACCTTGTGGTTTATTCTTTATCCAATTTAATAGCTCTCCGGTCTCCATTAATGTAGGGAGCAATCTACCGGCTGTTATAGCCCATGTATTTGAGCCTTTTTTAAATTCTGGATAACCATCTTTACCTTTCTTATACATGCCTGTTGAATATAATTGGTTTTCTTGTTCGTGTTGCTACTTCTACTTATCTGATATTATTTTCAATTGGTCTAGTAGAGGTTGTTTAACCTTATCAAGTTCTCTCTGCTATACATTTTTAGTTTGTGTATGCAATGAGCTATAAGATGCGTATTTATCATCTTCTACGTTCTTTGTAATATCATTATAACTTTGTAGCTTAGCTGTAATTGGTGCAGCCTGATCTGAAAATTTAATACCAGTAGACCAATCTACGTCATTGCCTACTATTACGTTGCTATCTCCTTCTATAACAGAACTCGGTTGATTATCTACACCAACTCTACCTTTTGTTACTAGCGATGCCAAGCCGTGATTAAAATCTATAATAGACTCTCCTTTCCCAACCAAGCTATTTTTTTGCCCAGCCTTCAAACCAGCTGGTGACCATACTTTTAATTTGTTCATAATATTGGCGTATAATTTAATCAATCCTTACCTCTACGATATAGTATATCATCATATGTGTTACCATACTTACTATAGTACTAGTTAGTTAATCCCGTACTCATAGCCGAAGATCTATTAAATGTGTTGTTTCTATTTATTAAATCCTAAGCTTCTAATAATCTTCTGCGTTGTTTACGTTTAGACTTACCCCATCCGAATAATCCGCCTAATAAACCTACTCCAGCACCTATTACTCCACCAATAGGTCCACCTAATGCAAATCCAGCACTAGCTCCAGACCCAGTAGATTTTAGAGTATTACCTAACCCGTTTGAATTAAGTTCATTCATTACCTAGCTATTATTTATATTATTCTACGTATTATAACCAACTCCCATTATTGTGTTATTGCTAATACCGGTTTCATTTAACAGCTAGTGTTCACCTTTAACACTATTAAGCTAACCTGCTATACTACCTATCATACCTACAGTACCATTTATAGCATCGCCTATTCCATTTGTGTTAAATTTAAGTCTATTTGTATTCTATGTACCTTGATTTATTTCTATAGGATTTATATTAACTGGCTGTACATTAGGGTCTAAATATGGATATAACAACTCGTGTTGTGATGTTATAGGCATACTGTTGTTGCCATAATATTGCGTACCAAGTATGTTGTTATATTGTTGAGGTTGATACATCTAGTTATTGTCCTAGCCCGCATAAAAATGCTTTAAATTATTTATTCGTTTTCGTTGTTTTAAGACCATGATGTTCTAAATTTAGTAATTATATATGATATAGATGTATCATAATGATTATTATTATCTGTCATACGTGTAACCATATATTTGCCTCTAATTCTACCACCGTAAGGTTGTTCTTTACCAGTAACTACATCTATCACTCTAGGTATTGCATATCTATAATTATCCTCTCTATCTGTCATATGCAAATCCCAACTATATGTACTGTTTAGATCAGTGTTCCATTCATATTTGTAATTGTATGTAAATCTACCGGCTTCATTTTCGTCATCATATTTCTCATGATCAAATGGTTTATTTACTGTTACAATCTCTTGATTATCAAACACCTTAGTCGTATATGGAAATTTATTAACCACGTATTCTAATACTGTAGTAAGTCTTACATCGTCCCACGTATGAGGTCTACGTTCTTCAGATACCTGATTCCATTGACCAATTTCTAGATTACCATTATAAGTATGTAATAAATATGTTTTATTTTGGAATTGTATTTTACTCTAAAATGGTATGTCATACACAGATGTAAATGCTTGTATCGGTTCGCTATATGCTATTGATAACCCTTTTAGTACATTTGATACAACTTCGTTATACTTATTATCAAAAAATAATGTATGCTGATTTTTATCTACATCTGCATATTTATGCATTATATTTTGTACACCTTTAATTTTACTCAACTGTAATACCTAGTTACCTCCTGTATACTATTTAAGTTCTTGATCTGCATCATCAAACCAGTATAACGAAGAATCAGACTTAGTATCTGCAAACTGTTGCTCTATCATACCGGATGTATCATCTATATAATCATATCTATCAAGCACACCGCTTTCACCAAGTATTAGAGATCTATTGCTATCGTCTTGTATAAGTGAACGCTCTTTAACACTAAATATACCAACTGCACGTTCTTGCCAAAATACCAAATGATCTTTGAAATTACGTAAATTTGTTATACAACCATATTTACTATCTACATCTATATAGTTAGCTGCCTAAAATTTAGTCCAACTATCTATATTTTCATTATTATTTTTTACATTAGAGTAGTAACATCTATAATCTACTACTTCTTCGTCTGATTTATTTACATCTACAACGTCTGTTGCAGAATATAATTTAGAACCGTCTGAAATAGAATATGCTGTATTATATTGATATAAAGGTGTATCTTGTATATATTTATTATATACATTACTTGGTTCTATTTGTAAGTTTGAAATCATAGAATTATCTACGTTTCTACTAAACTCATTACCAGATGTATATGCTAAATTAATATTACTTTCTACAGGTATCGCGTATCCTATCATTGTGGTAATAGTATACTTTAGCCAGCTATCGTACCATTTGTGTAACGATACGTAATCCATTGGTTGTATATAACAGTCACCGTTAAATACAGTAGCACGTGTTTCGCTTGAATCGTATATATCTCCGTAACTTGTATACGTATTTAATTTTCTAGATTGAAAATCGTATCCACCATATGGTGTACAATTCTTACGCAAATTGCACAAATATGTACCAGATATACTAGGTCTATATATGTATCTACCGCCTTGATATTGGGTTAAATCTTTCTAGGAGTAATCCTAGCTCGTTTTATCAAATATAGTATTTTCCTGAATTATCCCGTTCTCATCTATATTGAACCAACAGTTTGTATTTATATTACTTATAGCTATATCTGCAATAGTGGCATTTTTATAATTGATGGCGCCTGAAGGATTACCATTTTCAGAGTGCACTGCTAATGGCATAACATTACTAAACGGTGAATCTGCAAATATAGATTTAAATGCTCCGCTAGTACCAATAGTATCAGAAAACAATTTTGTAGACATTGCGTTCTAACCAAATATATAATTAGTAGGTTGGGATATATCTAATAACATACACGTACCTGCTGGACCCATCATCTAAGTCTACGGTTTTCGCATAGAATTATTATTGCTAAACACATTATTATTTCCATCCTATATGAGATCTCGATAATCATTTGGTGTAAGCCCCATAGTGCCACTAAACATCCAATTTATATACTATTTATTACCAATAGAACTAACATGATTCATAGCATTAATTCCTGTTGGATCTCCATTATCACCCTTGGATAAAAAAGAATTCCAAGATAAGTCATCGCTCATTACTGCGTTATTTATCTTAGATTCAGAATATGCATTAAAAGTTCCAGCATATCTATTTCTAGTATCAGTATTTCCACTATTTACAGACATTACTGTATTGTTAGATTCGTATAGTTTTACATATGCAAACATACGATCAGTCATTATGTGCCACTACGTATACGGAAGGAATGTTTTTCCATCTGGTGATTTTGTAGAAATATTCGAATTTATTTTTCTTACGTCACCAGTTTCTACAGTAGGGATTGGAAACGGGTCGTAATATTGTAACATATTATTAAGGCTGCCACTATTTTTCAACGTAAGATGGTCATTCAGTATATATACGTTGTCACTTACATATCCGTTTCTACCATACTATAAAGTATTTAAATTATTACATCCGATTGGTGATGTATATAGTTTGCCACTAAATTCATCAGAAGTAATAGTTCCAGAATCGATATTAAAATTACCATTAAACCCAAATAAATATAACTATGACTATAGAGTATATTCAAACTAATTCATTAAACTCTATACATATTCTTTTTGGTATGATACTTCTGGAGATATAAACTAAAACAAAGAATCGTTAAAGAAATTAGTAGCTTCATGACCATCGTCCTCCACATTAGTAGATGCATTTTTATTAAATCCATACCAAATATTTGCAGTAGTTAGCATACCGCTAGGTGTATATATACTCTAGCGCTGACCTTTATAATTATTATGATATACATTTATAAGAGGTCTTGATATTACACCTTGTGACACAGTAGCAATATCTTCTATATTACGTTTGCATCTAACTATTTCATAAGAAGATACTTCTGATTTAATATCATCTGGTATATTTACATTGAATTCAATACCCAAAGGTCTTACTACAAGATTAACGCCTTCATACCCAGCTAAAAATGGTTCAAATCCACGTTCTGTACACTACGGTGTACGTATATCTGCAATCCATTTTACAGGCGAAGGTTGACCATTATTATCGTATAATACTATACCATATCTATACAATTCGTTACGGCGTAATGATTTTAAGAAAGTAGATGCTTCAACATCAGCATAGGTATTTGTGTTACCAGTGCTTATAAAATATTTACTAAAATCAGCAGCATTATTTACCTTTTCAAGCGTACCATCCGATTTGATATATGCTACATTTATTTTATTAGTAAATACTTTATCTTTAAATTTTTTATATGATATATATGTACCGGTCGACCCAACTCTTGGATAAGTAGCATGATATTCATCCCTTCCTTGTGCATCGTTTTTTTCTACTTCGTATTTTACATATGGAGTTGTATCTCCAAATAATTCCGCTACAACGAATCTCCAGCTTATGTTAATTCCTGTACCACCATAATACTGTGTACCATTAGAATCAACAGGCTCTGTAAATTTACATGCATATGTATTTGGTTCGTTCGTATTTATATCATTATACGAATTGAATAGATCACTTTCCTGGGTACCATATTCTTGCTAATTCTAGCTTACATCACTTGGGGATTGATAATTAAATGGAGTTTCTCCAGAAGTATATTCACCAATATTATCATATAACAATATATCGGCTCTGTTTGGATTATTACTGCCGTCTTTGTGATCGTGATATTTTTCGTACTAAAATGCTCTAGCATCAAATGTATTAAAATTATTTATCTAAGATTGCTATGTTTTTATATTAGCAGCAAATAAATAATCATTTTTTGATTCTATAACTTTAGGTATTATATGAATACCAGACAAGCTATTATATTCCTCAAGTGATAACTATTCTAATGATGACTGCCCAGTATCTGAATAGTTGTATACCCAATTACCGTCGTAAATTAAATCTATAATAGGTTGTTGACCTGATTCTATATATTGTATTCTATAAATTCTCATTCTGTCCATAAATGAGAATTCACTATCTATGCTAAACTACAGCTTAATTCCAGTAGAAGTATTTTTATCAGAAATTACACCTTTTATGGTTTTACCATCCGTATTGTTTATATAATTTACGATTGGTATAAGTTTTGTTGGGACAGACATTTCAGATGTAACACCATTCTTATTATATATAGAATAACTATATTGTACAAGCCCAGGCTTTAACTATCCAGATATTATACCATTAAATACTGGTTTATTGAATCTAATCTACGGATATGCCTAAGTATTTTCAGTTTTTCCATATAAATCGTGGTTATATTGATCATTTTCTTCTGCTATATTGAATGATAGTATTGGATGTATATTATCTGCTACATATAATTTTATATTGTCAACATCTTCATACCTCAACACACAACTAAACTTATCACAATTTGTTAGCGTACTACTAGGACCAAATATAATCTTTACATCATTTATTTCGTAAAAATCATCCTATTTTGGAGTACCAACGTTCTTAAATCTTGCTATATACCAGTGTGCATACCCTTCATCGTTTGGTACATCTGAAAATATTATAACTCCGTATTCTCTAATATTACCAGCATATAATATTTTATTTACATATACAGGCTTATTATCTAATGTCAACTAATCATTAAAAGCTACCCTAACACCTTCTATTGGACGTACTTCTCCTTGTTGGTTATTCTAGTATTGAGCATTTGTTTCGCTTAGTGTAACTATACGCATATTCTAAGCGAACGTGTATGTATTCGGATCTATCATACTATATGACACATCACTATTCATACCTTTGGTGAATGTATTTATCTAGGTGTTATTTTCAGTAGCCATAGTAATAATCGTTATAATTTAACTATCTTCTACCATTATCTCTAAAGAACGTATCGTCGCTCTCCCAATCTGGTATTAGTTTGTTCCATTCATTTTTTATACTACGCATTTGGTCTTCATTTGGCATCATTGCTTCTGCATAAGCTTGATTTCTATAAAAATGCCACTAATGTTGCATATACGTATATATATTATAGTTATACTTAACTCTACCCCCAAGTTTACCATTTAAGAATTTAGGGAAGTTTAATTTCATCATTACATACCAATATATCGCTTCCTAGAATGATGGTAAATCTGGTACTAGTGGATACCCTCTTTCATCAGTAGCTATTGATGTATATGATAATTTTACAAACCCTTTATTTCTATTTAATACTATCCAACCTGGTTTTACAAAGTATGTGATGTCCTATTTCCAGTGTCCCCTAAGTGCTTTATCTTTATATTTACTTAAGTTATTCACATAAAACTATGACTGTGACGTAGGTAATTTATACTACATTGGTGGTTTGCAATCACATTCACACGGCTCTATACTCTTTGGTGGTTCTTCTATTGTTAAGTTATGTTCGTTGTACTGTAGTTCTATTGGTTCTGGATGTACATGGTGCCTGCGTGGTTCTTTAAACGTAGCATCTGTAGTACGTACTGGAATCCACGGTCCTGTTGGAGATACCGAATAAGCTACAGCCGTAAGTCTTTCTAGGTCATCTGGTATTGGTACTTGATGATCCTGTATTTCTAGGATTGGGCAATTATCTACACCAGACTCTTTGTGTAAGTACTACATAGGTGCCCCAATCTTTTCTACTGCCTCAAAGATCCATTCTCTAATATCAGTTATACGAATGTTCTTTTCAGACATATCTGCATCAGCCATTATTTTTGCTATGACTGATTCACATTTTGTATATTTGTATATCATCAGCGTTAATATAATCGTTGTGTTTAAATATTAGTTGAGCTAAATACCTTTTATTCGCGCGCACTAATGTTAACCCGTATTTGTATCTAGCGGGGAACGTTTGTGGTATTTTAGACCAGAATAGTCTATATTTATATCCCTCTGAGTGCTCATTTAAATGATATATTCTTTTCCCAATTTCCTTGGATGACTTATAGTCTACTGAAAGCGATTTTGGAGTATATGATTTCGGCTTGTATTTAACTATGCGTACATAACCTAGTCCATAAGGCATTTTAAAGCCTTCTGAGCGATCCAAAATACTTTCACGTATAAGTGCATTAAATCTTTCTAAAACGCTCTTAAAACGCAAATAAGGCACGTCTATGCCCTTATTTTCTATACAATATGATCTATACATATCGTATGCAGTATAACTCTTCTTATTTTTCCTTGTCTTGAGGTCCATGCGGTTTAACACTTGCTAACGTAGAATTATTGCTATCGTCACTAGGTCTACCTAACATAAATGATAATTCGTATTTCATTATCATACGTTTTATTTCAGGTATCATCCATCCTGGTATTTTTACATCATCTTCGTCTATATCGTCGTCAGGACTCTCTATAAACGACCCAGTAACCCAAATGTATTTAAGCTAACCTAAATCTTGTAGACCTTCTACGTAGATATAACCATTCTCATACCAACATGTCATTTCACCGAATGTATATCTTCTAAAATAATGATAATGCCTACGTTTATCGTGCATAAATTGTATTACGCACCCCTCTTGGTCACACACACTTATTATACTGTCTGCGCTATCACCTATTAGGTCAGGAAGTTTTTCTACCGTCCTTTTTCTATGAAGGCAAGAATCGTCAAGAGAAGGTTCATCCTGAAGCTCTAGTGGTCCTATAGTCTTCTGTAGACTATCATCTGGATCATCATCGTTTGTAGTATCTTCTTCTTTGTCCTACTACTCTTTAGCAAGACTAGCTTTATAAGCTAAAACCCATGCTGCAATATGTGCTCTTGAGAAATCCTCGCTTTCGCTTATATTATTATTACGTACAATTAATAGTATATCGTCTATTATCGTACGAAGTGAAAACATATTCATTTCTATCCAAATTTATCTATAATAACAATAGCCGTGAGTAGTGACACGGCTATTAAAAATAATACAGCTGTTAACATATGCTGTTAGTTCCTTTCTATAACTTTAACACTATCTTCTTTAATTAGATCATTTGTATTAATTATCTAATACTTATAACGGTCTACCTTCTTAAAGTCTAGTGTAAACAAACGTTTTAAGAATGATTTCTTATTTTTATATTCTCTACTCTTAAACGTATATAAATATTGAGAATTGCGTATATCTAAGTTTATATTAACACTGTCTTTACTTATTGTATAATAAGCTTTAGTATATTTATTATACTATATACTATCACTATATGTTTTGTATACAATACTATCTTTAGTAATATATATAGTATCAGCTAATATATTACTTAGATCCCCATTAACTTCTTTACTACCTTTAACGGACATAAATTGTAGCTGGGTTGCCGCAGTATTTATGTTCTTAGGTTTAATATCATGCACCTTTGCAACAGAGTCTATTTGCTATACTAATTTATCATTATACTATGATAAATTTGACACGTCTAGCCTTAAAACATTATTAGCCTACTAGGAGCCAGCTAATGACCCCTAATAGGCTTCAATGTTATTATTAGCTATTTTAAGCTGTTCTGAGAGCTTCTAATTTTGTTTATATACAGTTATCCCAAAAATTAGAGAAAACGCAACACAGAGGCTTAAAATAGCCTTAGACAGCGTGTTTTTATGCTTCATTAGAAGCTTCGTTAACGCCATTATGTTCATACTCTCTTTCTTTAATGTAGTTGGCAATCTCCCCAAACTTATGTTTCATGTATATTGTTATACCAAATATACCGCCAGTTAAGGTAAAACATTCGCCAACAAAACCTAGTATTTCACCACTTATGCTACCTTTTGTTAGGAATGACAAAAACGTCATGCCTACTCCTGCTAAAAAGGAAGCGACAGCTGTAGAATACTATACTTTCTCTTTCCAACCGGAATCTTGTCTTTCATTTGTCATTTTATCTCAATTGTCACTTTCCCACTAGAACAAGCGCTCTTTATAATAGGAAGCAACTTGTTCAAAGTAACTCTTGAGTTAAGGACCATTCCAACCTTCTTATTTTCACCAACAAGAATACATCCCTCCGTATCCTATGCAGTATTGCCAGCGTGAATACGTATACCGGCAAATCCTGGTACATTGTCGATTAGAGGGAGATATTTATTAAATCTAGGTGAGTAAGTCCACTTAACTTCATATTCACCGTACGGAATGGCAGTTTTACCATGTATTTTTGCTTCATCTAATTTACCATCCTTGTTCTTATCTCTAACAACATCTTCGATAGTATCACAAAAATACACGTCATCCACATACAGTTTACCTATTGTGTATGTAGGTCTTAGAGCTATTCGTTTCAATACAATTTTCATATTAATTAACCTTTGCCTCCAGTGCCTCTATACGTGCTATTAACCTACTTATTATACCATTCTTAGTGCCATCAAGCAATTCAAAGTCACGTAGTTCCAATTTACCTGTTTCATCTGTTCTCAGTACTGGAGCTTCTTCTGCTGTAATTTCTGGAGAAACTTGTCTGCCTATCTGAACGATATTGTTTCCAACTAAAACGGAGGTATTTGTAGATTTAATTATCGTACTTCCACCAGTGAGCTATATACCACGATCAGGAATACCACCTGGAGTGTTAGTCGACAACTAAATTCCATTATTGTCGCTTATTTTAAAATTAGACGTATTCCCATTTACATGAGACTTTATACTTGCCTAAACTGATTTGTTGCTTATTGTAACTACAGGAGTACCTTCTGGTTCTACATCACCAAGTATTACATTCTGACCATCTGAACTTATACCGAATCCGCTTTTGCTTAATTTAAACCGCTCTTCGTCAATATTAAGCACCGTTTCTTCTTCATGCCCAATGTACTAGAGATTTACAGCCCCATTCCCTACATCAAGACTTGCACCAAACTGGTCATTTACATGCATTCCAGAACTGTTTAACCCAAAGTTATCACCATTAACGCTTACAGATCCGTCATTTAATATATGCAACCCATAGTTTGTAAGTTTCTCAACAATATCTATACCGTTACTTGTCATATTTATTGACGGTCCTTTTGAATTTTCATCTGTAAGTATATCTGCATGTAATCCACTTGTATCAAATAAAAATACATATTCAAAACCATCTTTTACTCTACGATATGATAGTGGACCATTAATAACACCGTCAATCATATTCATGTAACCATAGAGTTCATTAATCTTACTGGTTACAAGTTGCTTATCCTAATCATAAGTACCAATGTGCTAATCAACTTTACTTTTTAATACGCCGATTGCGCCGTTGTTATTATTAATTCTATCGTCAACATCCTCTAAATCGTGACCGTATTGTGTTAAAGTATTCTACAATGCAGTAAGCTATTCCTGTATGTTGCCAATATTAGCACCGGTATTCAATGACGAATTGATACTCTATTCAAGTTTATTGATATATTCGGTTGTGTATACCCTACCAAAACCTGTAAGCGTATCTTTTTCATTAAATGTTACTACAGCACCCTATTCTGTACTATTAGCAATTGGAAGTGCAGAATTGTTTATAGACGAAGCGGTAATAATACCGCAATCTATATCACTACAATTTATATGACCAGTCTAACCGTCTAATAGTATACCGAATGCCTAATGATCTTCTGGTTCGTATCTACCAATAAACACCTCATCTGGTTTAATTGTAGTATGCATATATGTTTCATTAGCATTATTGCCCGCATATATACCGCGTACCTCAAAAAAATCAGGACTACCTGAAATCCGTGTGCGAAGATATGATTCTCCTGTTGAGTTGTACATAAACTCAAAATTACCATCTGTATGGATCACAGGAGCAAACCCGTCTGTACCAACATACAAATCAGAATTAATTACAGTTTTCTAACCACCACTACGAGGCAATACCTTTACAAATCTAGTACGCTAGTTAACGTCCTATTGGTTTTCGTTCAGTAGACTGTCATGAACTTGTTCTGCGTCTGCTACAACATTCTCCTCTGTAATAGATACTACTCTACCTAGAGTTTTTACATCTCTTTCTGTTATATTCATAATTATTAATATTGAGAAACACTTATATCAAACTTAATGTTCGTCTTAATTGCGTTTGGACACCTATAACAATAATACGTTACATTATCAATAGATTTAGTCTATTCGGCATCCAATGGTACATCAAACAATTTACTATTTGCATCTTTTATACGTTGTGTACTAACCAACCACAAAAATGCACCATTCTTTTTATTTTCTAAAATATGAGTACCGAATATGTTGTTTACCTTGTCAAGCTCATTTACATTTAAATTATATGCAGTTTCCGCCGTTGAGAATCCTATATATGACATTTCGTTAGCCGCAACTATAACATTAAATTCTACATTTATATTCGGATCTTCTTTGAGATATATAGTAACTGTAACTTTAGTATCTTCAACCGTCTCCTTTGAGTAAAGATTCCCAAAATCATCAGTTGTTAATACATCGGGATTAGATGATACCCATGTAAACTTATATAAATCATTTGATATGTCATACAGCCTCTGTGATTCACCAAAGTCTAAATAAAAGTTATATTCCCTGTTTTGTAAGTCAACATCGCCTAACTAAAATTTAGAATTTTCATTTATTCTAAATCCGTGTTCATCCATATATAACTAAATTGGCGGAGTTGTTACAGAATTATTATCAATATCCAATGTTACATTGCCACTAGCTCCAGTCTCATCTGTTACTAATTCAAATGCACTTCCATAATCAATTGTATAAGTATGTAGATCAGCATGACCCCAACCTTTTTCATATACAACCATTACTACAATAAGTCTATATATTCCAGCATGATACTAATCTACAGCTGGGAAATATACTTCTATTTTATTACGGCCTTCAAGTACTCTAGATGGAGCTAAATATCTATTGTCCGGTTTATGACAATGGTGGTGACAGCAATTACAGTGATGCCAAGGATTACAACAGCAATCTCTAAAATGACCAGGGTGAAAACCGAACCCGTGATACTGAGGCCAAATATGATAATCATTAAAGCCACCGCCAAATCCATCATAACTACACTTAGTATTCCACGGATCTATATGGTATCTGTGCTCTCCGCATGTATTTAATGTATAATTAGTAGGCGTATAATACTATGGGAATGGCTCTAACGGAAATCTGCGATTAATTGCACATTTCCCATCTTTACAACTCTCGTTGACTAGATAACACTTAAACTATTTAATGTTTGATTGGTCGAAGTCTCTTACACCTTTAAGAGTAAGCTGCATTCGAATATCGTTACCTATTCTTATTTTGTTCATATTTAATACGTATTAAATAAAAAAGCGGAGAGGGGCTTAACCCCACCCCGCTAGTTTATATGTGTTTTATATTTTATCAAGCAATACCGAGTGCTGATTTAATATCTGCACTTACGTCAGCCAAACTGTAAATCTCTACAGTCTGCTTCGTCTTACGGAAAATATCGTCTGCAGCACGATACATATTTTCAAACTCAACAGTAACTGTATAATAGTCTTTGTTGATGTCAGTTTCCATAGCCGGCTTAATAATGGGCCATGTACCGTTTCCACGGTTCAGAATGCCAAGATAACCCATAGCCTGAGACTCACGATCACGTACGATCTTACCCTCTCCTGGGTATACGATACCAGAAGTCTTCTTTATAAAATCTTCGTTTGTACTAAGTGGATACCTATTACTTGAAGCAAATGCAGCAGCAGACGGATCCTTATAGTACAGAGACACATTGAAACGTACCTTATCTGCTACGTTGATAGTGTCTACTGAATTATCATCATCGTAAGGCATTGCAGTAAGCTT
>AUXO015642355.1_pt1 | contig 40693 bp, 34 predicted proteins | sample 768731 | NCBI WGS metagenome assembly AUXO01 (sample SAMN02715735, study PRJNA202380) | gut metagenome | biome: sheep rumen | host: Ovis aries | place: New Zealand: Palmerston North | reverse complement strand
TAATATTTTATGTCTATATTTAACACACCAAACAATATGATAATATAAATCATAAACATAACCTCTACCGTGTTTCATAATGTGAATACCTCTAAATATATTATACCATTTTTAATGACATATGCATAGTAAAAAATATATGTTATATACTTTAGTATATACTTTGAGAAAAATCATTGACATATGCAATATTATTTTATATTTTTTATTAATTTTTATAAAAAATGATATAAAAAGAGCCTGATACCAAGTGTATCAAGCCCTGCATCTTATGATTGTAATACCAAAAGAATTCTATTCTCAGCTACTATAGGAGCCATAGATGAATCATATTCTATTGGATATACAATACAATCCTTATATTTTTCATTAATCCTTCTTATTATTCCTTTACTACAAACATGAGATACCATGCATCCAAAAGGCAGTGCTATAAGTATCTTCTTATAGCTTTTTTCAATCAATCCCATCATTTCACAAGACACTAGCCATCCATCTGCTGTTGAAGTTTTAAAATCTAATATATGATCCCCTCTATTTCTTAATTCCTTATAATTAAAAAATAGAAAGCCTGCCTTTTTTAATGGCTTTGATATCAAAGATTGCTTTTTATTAAGATAGTGCATAATAATTCCTCTAATAAAAGAGAATATTTTTAAATGATGCTTATCCAAAAACTCTGATACAGATGTATCTGCTACATATAAGCAATATGTAGTAAATCCTGACATAAAATAATTGGCATTATTTTTCTTTAAAAAATCCTCTAAATTATTATTGCCAAGCTTACAGGATTTTATATATATTTCTCCTACAACGCCTATTTTATTATCACTTATTTCTTTAGTTTCAATTTTAGAGAAATCATCAATTATTTCTCCTACTATCTTTTTTATTTTTCTCTTCTTAATATTCTTATTATTTGCAATATCCCCTGAAAGCTTCTTATTCCATCTACTATATAAGCTATCACATTCACCAGCAGTTTTTTCTGAAGCCCTTATATTCAAATATAAGGCTTGTAACAAATCACCATATAACGCAGCCGCAATTAACGAATATCCAAGCCTTAGACTTAATTTAAAGCCCTTATGCTTTTCTTTTCCACTAAGGTTTAAGCTTATTACCGGAACCTCACCAAATCCGGCCTTATCTAAGGCTTTCTTTATAACATAATAATAATTAGGCGCTCTACATGCTCCTCCAGCCTGAGGAATTAAAAAGGCTGTTGTTTTTGGATCATATATTCCATGCTTTAAGGCTGAAATCAGTTGCCCTGTTATTAATATACAAGGTAAGCACATATCATTATTACAATATAAAAGGCCAATTTCCTTAATATCTGGATTCTTATAATCTAATACCTCCATCTTGTATTTGCAATTATGGAAGGCCGCAGCTATTAAATCAAAATGATATTCCATCATTTCAGGCAATAATATAGTATGAGTTTTTCTCATTTCTTTAGTATACAATGCTGTCATATTTTTTCTCCATTAATTATTTTAATTATACCATATTTTAAGTATAAAAAAACTAGAGATTCCATCTCTAGCTTATAATACCTTCTCACAAAATTGCATAGTATCAGTACCATTAATAGCAGTTGTAATAACACTATATCCAAGCTTCTTATATAAATTAACTGAATATACATTAACATCTCTTGTAAGTAGACGTATAGATGAATATCCAAGTGTTTCTACATATCTTAATATAGCTTCAGCATGTCCCATTCTTCTATATGAAGGATGTGACATAACCCTTTGAATTAAAACCGGATTCTTATGATCATTATACAAATCCTCATTATGATCTACTACATTAGGATAATATACAAGAAAAGCTATTACATGATTACCATCGTCAAATACTATACTATTTCCTGATTCTATATCCTCTTTTATTAAATCTGCTGTTGGATATGTATCATCCCAAATATGAAGACCTCTTTTCTTCATATCCTCCTTACATAGCTTAAGCATTTCTAATATATCACTTAAATCATCTAAAGTTCCATATCTAACCATGTAGCATCCTCCATTCAATATGGTTATTATATCATATTAGTTTAAAATGACTACATATAAATTTAATTATTTGTTTTATCTACTATCTCTTTTATTATATATAGGCCATCTACATATTTTATATCTAAATATAATAATGCTATTCTATCATCATTTCTTTTAAAGGAATATAATCCATTAAAATCAGCTTCCTTAAAGGATTCAATAAATCTTTTATCTATAGCACTATAATCTAAATGATTTAAACACTTATTTTTATAATCCCAATCCTCATACCCTAAAGCCTCTGTAAAGGCCTTTTCCATATATATTAGGTTAACATTATTATCTACTCTTAGAGCAGGCTTATTATATGCTTTTACGCTATCTGGGATTATAAAAACATTTGGAAAGAATATTCTATTAATGTAGTCAATATCTTTTACAGTATATATTAATATATCATATATTAGTCCATCTTCATTAGTTATAGCTCTAATGAAGTAGCAATTATCACATACACTTACAATATATTTATATTCATGATGATACTCACCAATTTCAGTTACTCTTTCATTTAATATTTTATAGCTATCATATTTTTTTAATATTCCAATTTTATCATTGTATCCAACAAATGATACTCTATCGAAGGAAAAATAAAGATTAATAAAGCTATCTCTTCTTATTTCATAATCCTTTACAAAAAGCATATCTAGTATCATACTAATACCTACTTTCTTTTCTATTTATTTTTCTATAAAGCACCTCTTCATCATAATGCATATGGTATTTAAGTGGTCTAAAAAGCCCAAATAGTTTAAAACGGCCACATACATTAGTTCTATTAATTTTAATAAATCCAAATATTCTAGGTACGACATATGTTACAATATCGCTTCTATTGCAGAACAGATGATAATCGTAGCAGCATGATCTTAAATACTTTTTTGTTTTTCTTCTATTAAATATATTAGTTTTAAATAAGTTTACGGATCCAAAAGTAAACAAATGCGTTTTGATACCTAAATTATAATTTAAATCCTGAACGCATAGCTGTGCCATCGCAGAACCAAGTGACCATCCAACAACCTCTACCTCTGCTTCTTTATGAAGTTCCAATAATCTCTTTACCCCATCTCGTATAAAGTGCTTCATCACCTTATACATTGCAGCCCATGATTTATGAACCTTTAATGTGATTTTTTTATTGTTCCATTTAAATGAATCATAATATTTTGGAATAAAAATAAAATTAGTTACCCAATCTGGTAAATCCTTAGTCCCCTGAAAATGAACCTGTATCACATTTCTTTCATCATCATAATTAATTTCGTAATTGGCATGAGTTTTTACACCCTTCCATTCGTATGACACCTCATTATATTTCATTTCAAACCTTTTTGTATCCTTATTATTTTGATTATTTGTTGTATCAATGAAATATTGGTGATATGGTAATCTCTTATAATTAATTGTTCCCATTACAAACCTCCCAAACTATTTTAATTATAGCATATTAATATAATAATTAAAAATAGCTATTAAGGCATATTATATAATTGTATTTTTCAATTCCTTTTTTAAAATAATTAGAGCTCTAATTATAGCTATAGTGCATAATAATATATTCAATGAATTAAAAATGAATATTGGATAAAGCTTAACAATAATACCATATAATCCCCATGCCACTGCGTTTACCATTAAAAAGATTTTTAATATAATTTCAGCCTTTATAGGTCCAACAGGTAGGACAAATGCTAATATTACTCCTAAAGAATATATAAAAGATCCTATAATTGGAAGGTATCCATACCAAACCCCATTGCTTAGTATTATATTAAAAACTATACCAATTACTGAAGCTATGATTGAAATAATAATCGTTATAATAAGTTTCAACTTTAAGGCATCGTCCTTAACAAATAAAAAAATAGTATTTCTAAGTAGGCTTGCGACCTCTTGAACAATGCCAGTATAGGCTTCCATCATATATTCAGATATACTTGATATCATATGATTTGATGATTGAAATAATAATATCTTTCTTTTTGATTTTAATAATGTTGATAATGTAAATAATGTGTTTCCGATAAATGAAAGGATATTTGCGATAACTAAAACTGTAGACATACTTCTCTCCTAAAAATTATTAAATACAGATGCCATTTTATATCCTTTTATTTTTAAGCACAATAGATTATTTAATTAGTCATAAAAGAATAGATTATTGTTATAATTATTCTGCTAATAATTCTAGTGTTTTAGATACATAATATTTAAAATTATGTTTATTGCAATAATCATAGATTTTATTAATTAACGCATTATCCTTACTGTATTCAAGTAGATACACATCTCCATAATTACTGTCTACAAACTCTACATATTCCATAAAATACTTTGTTTCATCCTTATCATTTTTTGTAAATGAATCTACCTTATCCCAATTAATCTTAGAGAATACTGTTTCCTGGTTTACTCCTGACATAATATCTGTAATATTATTATATCTTTCATAATATTCCATAACATATTCATCCCCACCATTAATAAGTGTATATGTCATTTTTTTTAATTCTTTTAAAATATATGCTAAACCATTAAAAATATCATCATTTTTATAATTATAATAAACATCTACATTATCAATAAAAAAGCCATCTATGCCCTTATTTAATATAGTATATGCTAGATTGTTTATAACAAAGTCTTGCCAGTCTTTATTTGAAACATCTATCCATCTCTCTTCATACCAGTTTTCGTAATCACCTAGTGTTAAATCTTTATAATCATCATAATAATCTCTAAAATTCTCTATAGAACCTACATTTAAATAACTATATATTACTTTACCTTTAGATTTCATATAAGCTATTTCATTATTTGTAAAATATTGAGCATCAATAACAATTTCATCATATTGAAGCATATAATCAATATCCTCATTTGAAGCACCTAAAAAGACTCCATAGGAAGTCTCATTATATATTTGTTCTTCTTCAGTATTATTAGATGAACATGATATTAATAATAGAACAATAATTGTTAATAATAGAATCATTCTTTTCATACAATTTAAACCTCAAACTATTATATCATATTTAAAATACTGTATTCATAATAAAAAGGGATTCAAATTAATGAATCCCTCCTAAATTATTAATTTATTGGTATAAAGCTAATTATTAAATCACTTTCTAATGTAAATGGTCCTAAACCTTCAGTATTTGATATATTATTATCATACATTGTTTTACCATTTGCATCTGTTATAGTAAATTCAATTGTTCTGTTCTTTTTATCAAATAAATCAATTGTAAATGATGTACCTTGTTTAATTGGTATATCAAAACCTAATGCATGGTTACCATCTTTTATGATGACTTCTACCCCATCATCAAATTTTTCTCCTTTCGTGATTTTATATGTATAATCACATTGTACTAAAGATAATAATATAGTTTCTCCACTAACAATAGCTTTTAAACGTAATATAGCATTCCTAGATACTTCGATATTATTATTTTCACCTTGTCCAAAGCCTTCAAATGCATTAAGTCCATCTACATCAGAGTAACCATATCCACCATTATTAATATCCCAAGATTGATTTGCAACAATCTTAAATTCATTATCAGGTTCTACATTAAATGTAGCAAAGTATGCGCCTTCATTACTATCATATTCAAAAGGCATTACATTATATTCTAAATCCCAACCATATAAACCTATTATTCCAACACTTGTTATTTCGATTTTTTCCCTTTCTTTAATCTCATAATGAAGTGTAAATATATCGTTTGAATAATCGAATATTAAATATAATTCTTGAGTATCATCATATTTTCTTTTTAATCGTATCCAATAATTTTGAGTTTCAACTTCACTAAATCCTGCAGCTTTAAGTGTATCTATATAAGTTGAAGCATCATATAGATTAGAGTCATGGATAGCTAAATATTTTGTACTACTATTATATTTAAATCGACCTTTTTCGGTTTTATATTCAGGAATTTTTAAATCAGATAATTCTTTAGGGAAACCTTCATCATCTGTAGTTGGAGTATATTGATAATCATGATAAATAAATTCAATATTACCTCTAACATCGTAATTAGCATCCACAGGAATAATATAGAAATGATCCTCAACATCATTAGATGTTATATTATTTGCAGCTATTAACTTAGAATAAGCATCTGCAATAGAATCATCTAAATCAACCTTAATTACATCATATGTTTCATTGCTATTTATCCTTTTAGCTGTAAAATAATAATCTAAAGTTTGTCTATCAGGAATTTCTTGTAATTGTCCATCTTTATCCCTATAATACAATTTTGTATTTATATGCGTTAGACTATTAACATCATAAAATCCTGCGACTAAATGTTCAATTAAGGTAGTATCATTTACCTCATACCCTGAAATAATATTTCCATCTACATCATATAATGCAATTTCTACTGGAGTATATCCAGAACCACCACCACTAATTTCTCCTCCATCAACAAGTGCATATATTAAATCAAATCCAAAGATTTTACTAAATGATGAATAAATAGATTCTAAAGCATCATTTTGCTCACCTGTAATATTAAAGAATGCATCATCATTAATATCTGTATTATTTAAACCTAAGCCTTCAAAATAAGCAGTTCCTAATGTCGCAGCCTTTGCATCAGTCATTTGATGAACTTTTCTTTGCTTTCCATCATAAAACCATCTAGAAGTACCAATTCTAAATTCGATATTTTCATCTAAGTATGATTGGAAAGTTTGATGATTATTATCCTTAATCAATTTAATATCTGATTCAATATCAAACTTTCTCCATTCCTTAATTGCATTATCAACTACTTCTACATAATCATATTCATATGTACACACATTCCTATATGACAATTCTTTTTCATTGTTTGCAGTATACATAGTTAATTTATAATTTGGGCTTGTTTTTTCCATATCATAATCAAGTATAAGATAACAATACCATTTAGTGTTATAACTATCATTTCCCTTAATAAGCGTGATATCAAATGAAACATCTGCAGTTATTAAATCATCTGTAGATATTTTAATATCAATCGCAAGACCAAATTCATAGCTAACTAAATATGCACTATCTTTAGAATCAGCTTTTACTTCACCAGTTTCTAAATCAAGATATATTTGACCAGTGATTGTATCAAAATACTTATTATCAAATGTAAAATCATCACCAATTTTTTCATAAATGGCTTTTAGACATTGGAATTGTATCATTGGTGGTTGATCATATTCTAAACCATCAATTCCATCTTCCATAATATCACCATTAACATATACAGCTTTAATTTGATCAAGAGTATTTGATGAAATGTCTACTGCATTTAATATAGAGTTTTTAACATTTCTATTATTTGAATTTGTAATAATTTTCTTTTTCTTAAAACTCTTCTCAACTCCGTTAAAAGCATATGTTACCTTATCATGCTCATTTGTAGGTAGTTTTGTTTTAGTACTACCACCACAAGCAACAAGTAATAAAGTAAATGTTAAGATAAAAAAAGTTAAAAAATACTTAAAAGACTTTTTCATATTATCCCCTCCTTAAGACAAAAAATGGACCTAGACACCTAGCTCCATTTAAATTTAGTATACATATATAATACCACATGTTCTAATATTATTTCGAGCAAGGTACATATCTTTCTACTTATATTTTACAATATTTATATATATTATGCAAATTCACTATTTTTTCCAAGTTCCATTTTCATACAAAAAAGCAGGGTGAAGAAGTCCTACTTAATATGTCTTTTTGCAATTATAATAATCAAACAATTAACGCTTAGAGAAACGGACAGCGTTAAAATTTGGCTTAACTACGCGGTTTTTTCAATGTCTTGTTAGTTACTTGTTAGTTACGACACAATTATTATATAGTATTTTTTCAAGAAAATCTAGTCTTCTATTTTTTAAAATCATTAAAGAAATCAGCAAACATTTCGCCTAATGTTGCATTATCTGATTTAGGCATACTTTCTTTTTTCGTAGATTGACCTTTGTTTAATGCTCTAAGTGTTTTTTTATCTTTGATGATAGCATCTTCTCTATACAAGCAATCAAACGATACCATTGGCATATTATCCAACTCTTCTTCATTCGTATTTAACATATCCAAAAACTCTTTAAAAGATAATATTTTTATATTTGAACCATTTTTAATGGCTTCATTAACATATCTTGATTTTGAACATGCACGAATAGTTCCATCTTCATTTAAAATATCATATGTAACAAAGTAATCAGCAAGACTAGCTTTCATAACATAAATAGCACCTAAATTAGATAGCATTTGAACTATATTAAGCATTTGTTTATAATGATTTTCCTCATAATTAATTGAAATTGAAAACTTAATTTCTTTTAAAACTTGCTCAATTTCCTTCGTAGGACTAACATTATCTAAGAACTGCAAGAAACGAATTTTGTTATCGTTATGCCCATACATACGATTATTTCCTTCTTCAGAAAGTGATTCTTTTAATTTTTCTTCCCTCTTCTTTTGATTTCTTGCGATTGACTCAACAACATAATTAGAGTTTTGATTTTTTAATTCGGGACATAATGTAATTAAATCTTCTAAAGATAAATCTAATGATTCTAGCATTCCTTTCAATTCAAGCATTGTATTATAAGCATCAGCTTCAGCATCATGGGTTTTGGCATCACCTTGAATACCTAGATTATCAAGGATTTCTGTCACTGATACATCTCTTTTAATACTAGAATATTCCTTATATAATTGTTTAATATCATAAAATGCGAAGTCTATGCTTGATAATTCATATCGTTTACAGTCATCATTAAGTGCTTTTGCATCACCATCTAGGGAATGGCCAAATATATAATCAACAGAATTAATTAAATCATAAATATCATCATAATATTCGTCAAATCTCGGTGATTTTTCATATACATATATTGGTCTGGTCAATATAGTTTTAACTACTCTCCAATCCCAATCTCTTCTATTAATGTATGGGTCTATTATGAAATTTCCTTTTTTAATAATATCAAATTTTTCGTTTGTGACTACATACCCGAATTCACAAATCTTACATACTCCACCTTTTGATGAAGCATATTCCAAATCAAATATTAAGTATTTAATATTCACCACTCCCTTATGATAGTGTTATTTGTTAGTTACTAATGACTATTTACATAATCTTCAATAGCATCTAAAAACTCTTTTGCAGATATTTTTTCAAGATTGAGTTCATTCTTTAATTTATCAAAAGCAGCGATTCTCTTTTGATAATAATCTACGGCCTTTGCTTCATTTCCAGGAGCAAATTGTATCTTATTGTATTCTTTTACAGAAAGATTACCATCAATCTTTAATGTTTTATAGAAATAAGATTTAGCATGCATTATTATGCTTTGTTCCACAAACCTAACATAATCTTTTTCTGTACATTCCATATATCTAATTTCAATAAGCTTATCAATTCCATTATAAAGATTCTTTTCATCTTCAATAATCTTTTTAACGTCATCTTCTGATTCAACAGCGACCAAGTATTGACCGCTACCATTTTCATATAATTCTTCAATTGTATAGTACTTCATTATTCCTCCTCGATCTTTTTAAATTTATTCAACAAATCTAATGGATTTCCTTTCTTATATACATTATGTGAAATATTACTAACTGCATTATAACATTGTGGTATATCTTCTTTTTTGACTCTTATTGCTAAAATTACTGCAGATGCAACTAAAGCAACTGCACCACCAATTCCCAAAATTTGATTTCCTGTAATCATATTTTTTTCCTCCTTATAATTACATATTTTTGAATAATCTATCAGAAGTATCAGGGCCTTTACCATTTGAAATAGTATGTTGTTTTGCCCCAATGAATGATCTTCCAGATATTCTTGTTGCGTAGATTGGATGAATATAATCAACACTAAACTTACTAGAAATTACATTAGTAGCGATTATTGTCTTATATCCATTCATCTTAGAGATAATTTCCTTCATTGACCTACCAGAATTAATAACACCATCCACAAGAATAACTTGCTTATTCTTATAATTTGGATTTCCATAAAACTCTTTTTCAAACTTTTCGATTGATGAATCATCATAGAATATTTCAGAACAATCAAAGTAATCAACAATTCCTTGACCGAAGCATAAACCACTTCTCATCATAATGATTACAACAAATTCAGATGTTGGATAATCAGCTTTAATTAATTTTGCTACCTCAGTTCCTAAATCATAATGAGCTTTTCTAAGCTTATATCCTTCAATTCCTGAATCACTCTTACATATTTTGATGTTTTCTATTGATTCGTTTGATAATGGAGCTAATGTTCTTATACTATCAATAGAATTATCAGTATATACATCATCATATAGAACTGATGAATATCCTAACTGATGAATTCTCGGATTTTCAACTAATAACTTCTTAATGTTATCTCTCTTTCCTTTATTTGCAATTATGTATGATTTGTTTGCAAATCTTAGCATTAGACTATCTAGCATTGAATCTCCAATAGCAATGACATATTTTCCTTTTTCTTGAAGAGCCTTTAATACAAAGTATTTAACAAACTTAGACATTATTAAGTTTGAATCTAACACATCAGCATTAAGGCCTTCACCATTTAATAATTCTTGCCACAAGCTACTGTTACCCGCAGTAATTGCAAGAACCTTAGTATTAAATTTTGTTTTTAAATCTGTTATTAATTCTTTGTTTAGAGTAATATTATTCTTAATCAATGTAGGATCACATTTATAACCATTAACAATATCACCATCGCTTAAGAAATATTTAGCTTCTAAAGCTTGGTAATTTGTATATCTATCATACTTATAGATTTCCTTTAATCTAGAACCATCTTTATTAGTCAATTTTAACCATGTATCGGTAGTATCTTCATATGATAATGTCTTATCACAGTCTGTTAAAATAATAGAACTGTATCCATCAAGATTGATTTTTTCTAACATTCTTGCAGCTTTTAATTTTGAATCATATTCACCAGTAATAACGCCTAGAACATATTTAATGCCTAAGTCGTTCTCATATTTAATAACATGAAGTTCTTTATCTATAGCTAATAAATCATCTGTCATATTGTCCACTTCATAATTTTTCCATTTTATAATATCTTCTCTCGTGAAGACATCATTTTTCTTGTCACCTTCAGATAATCTCATCCTGTTAACTATATCATCAGGATTAGAATCTAAATAAAAGAAATAATCATAAAAATTTAAATCATATTCAGTGAAAACTTTATTAAATTCCATATCATCTTTATAAAAAGCATAATGTCCATCAACTATAATTGAGCCTTTTTCTTTTTCTATGTCATTTACTCTAACAACAAATTCTTTTCTGACATTACCTTTTTCTAGTTCTGACAAAGACTTGAAATCCTTTTTATAAATTTCAATGGCTATTTCCTTTAGAAATGTAGAACCATTTACATGATATAATTTTGAATTAATTTCTTTTGAATTATCGAAGGCTTTAATTAAATCATTGATGAAATAATCTTTGCCACTTCTTGATACTCCATACACTGCTATCTTCATTATGACACCTACTTTAACACAATTTTAGTTACAACATTCAAGTTGTTTTCTTTTATAATCTTCTCAACTTTATCAAGTTGAAAATCACATACTCGTTGTGGTTGATGTGCATCTGTTCCAAGCACGACCTTTACATCTTTATATTGGCCTACAATATTCCAAAATTCTTTTCTTGGATACATCAATCTTCTATTTCTTTTGTTAGCTTTCCAGTAATCACTAGTGTTTATTTCTAAATAAACATCATATTTTATTGCTGCCTCAATGATTCTTCTAGATACTTCTTCACACTTGTCAGTAAAGTCTTCTACTTTATCCATGAAGAAATCAGGGTGAGCTAGAATTGTAAATAATCCTGATTTCATTCCATTTATGCAAGCTTCAGCATAAACATCTAAGTCATCGTATGTCAATTTTCTGTATTCATTTTTTGATACAACATACTTCTTAGTGAAATCATATAATGTAGAATCTTTAAATACATGGTGCATTCCGATAATTAAATAATCCATTTTAAATCTTATCTTTTCAATAAAATCTTTATTTGTTTCATCATATTCACATTCAAATCCAGATAATAATTTTATATTAGGAAACATCTTTTTGGCTTGTTCTATATCATTTAGATATTGATCAATTTCGGAATAATCCATTCTGCTTTCCCTTCCGGGTTGAATGTTAGCATTATTCTTATTTGCGTTGATCATAATGTCTTTATAATAATCACTATTCAGAAATGACTCTTCAAATGGTATATGACACGTAAAACCTAATTCTTGCACGTTAGCTTTAACTGCATTTTTTACATATTCAGATATATTTCCTTCTCCATGCTTACAATACTTTGCATGAGTATGATAATTATTCATTTCGTCCCTCCACATTTTCTATGTAGTAGCATTTACCGTCTTCTACTGGTTTCATTTGATTAACATTTTTTTCAACTTCAAATAGATTAGAATCAAATGAACCAAGTAAGTATTTATCATTCTTATAAAATCTGCCACATGGATATATTCCTTCAGGTGTAATAAAGATATTAGTTCTTCCTACACCACATAATCTTCCATACATTGTACAGTCATAACACTTTTCTTTTCTAAATTGTCTAGACTTCATTCCTTTAGATTCAGCATAATCCATGAAATCTTTAAACTGTTCATCAGATATATATAAATCTTTTTCAAAATATCCAACCAACTTTGAGAATGTTACATCATATAAATTATGCTTTTGAAAAAATTCAATCAATTTTTCTTTGTTTTGATATGATAATAGATTAACAGTTGCATTAATCGAAGGCATTTCTCCAAATATTAAATAATAAGTATTAATAGCTAATGCTGTGTTATCATAAAGCATTCTTCCAACATTATGTAATTCTTTATATCCATCTAATGAAAAACACACTTTTATTAAATCCTTATATTTATATAATTCTTCAATCTTTCTTTCATTAAGTAATGTTCCATTAGTTATAGTGTATATATTAAATTCGTTGTACTTGTTTTCAACAATATGATTTAAAATTTCAATTATAGTGCTGAATTTCAACATTGGTTCACCCGAACCAACTATTCCTAATTTAAACTTCTCCAGATGATTTTGTTTGCAATAATCATGAATGTTATCTACAATAGTTTTTAAATCGTCAATACTAAATTCAGAATAATTATTTTGTTTATCTTGAAAATGACAATATTTACATTTTAAATTACATTTATTTGTTAATGATATGCAAGCTCTATCTATCATAGCATTCACTACCTTCCTAACATGCTTATTAATTCTAAATTATTATTAGCCACCGCATAATCTAATGCGGTCTTTTCTTCAAATGATGAAATTGTTGTATCAGAACCTTTATCAATAAGATATCTAGCAATTGATACTTCGTTTTTAAATACTGCTTTAATCAAAGCTGTAAAACCATTTTTACGATCAACTTGATTAAGGCAAGCACCATGATCAACTAGAATCTTTACTATTTCATAATCACCACTCCAGGCTGCTATCATAAGTGGTGTATTAAAATAATTTGTTGCATTTCTAGATGGTGTATTAACATTTGCACCAGCTTCAATCAAAATATTAACTAAACTAATATTATGCATTTGAACTGCGTGAGATATAGCTGGCAAACAATATTTCTTTTCATCAACCTCATCCAATTTGATATTATTTACATTAACTAAGAAATGAACCATTCTATAATCTCTATTTCTAACTGCTTGAATTAGAGGTGTATAGCCTGTTTCTCCATCGACATAGTTTACATCTATTTTATCACAAATAAGATTCTTTGCCGAGTCGACATCTCCAATATTTACAACATCATAGAAATCTTTAGATAATTCATAATCATAATTTGAATCATTATTAATATTATCTGAGAATTCTTTTGTATTAATTATGAACAAATTAGAAAGTTCTCGTTTTCCTTTCAATTTAAAGTCTTTATCGTTAGTTAACATATATACTTCAGAATCAGCATTATGAATCGCCGCATCTTCGGCAACATAGTAAATCTTATCATCATTTCTTCCATAATAATTTGATTCTGCTCTAACAATTTTAGATTTGTTATCAATGATTTTCCCTAAGCACAAACTAGCAAGTTTCCTAGTTTCCGGATTACCTCTATCTTTTTGATAATTCAATTCATTGATAACAACTTTAGGAATATAAACCTTATTATATGATTCAATTGCACGATCAATTATTTGTGGACAATTTAGTATTGAGTTTGTATCAATTACAATTATTCTATTAGTTTGCATATGCTTATACCTCCAAATTAAGTTCTAATCTAGTCATTCTTCTTAAAGAGTCACCAAATACTTTTCTCTTTTTTAATAAAAACTGAATTCTTTCTTTTCTTTTTTCTTTATAGATTTTCTTTGGTTCTTTAACTAAGTAATCAAGAATCTCTACATCATCATATATATTAGGACAAGTTTCGTTTTGTTCTTGAACGTTCTTGCATTTAAGATATGGATTATTATTATTTTCTTCACATAAATCTAAGTAATCATCATAAGAGATACATTTAACATCAGTTATACAATATTTATAATGATGCTTTACACGAGGAAGCCATCTTCCAATCTCTGCTGCTTCTTTTCCATCTTCAGCACTAATAGCGAATGTTACATTAATAAATTTACCTTTGCCTACGTGGCCACATTTTGTAGTTACTGCATAATATTTTTTCATGTTTGATTCCTCCAATTATTTTGTTTTTTGCAACCCTTGAAATCTGCCTTTCGCCTTTTGCAATTATAGAATACAACTTTTTTTGAAGGATATGTTTTTTTACTCTAAAACACTAAAAAATACTATGCATGCCACGTTTTTTTATGTTTTGCCACGTTTTTTTGCCACGTTTTTACCGTTTTTAGCCATAAAAAAGACCATCACTGCCACGTGATAGTCTCAAATGCCATTCAGTCTATTTAAGCTTATTTATAAAATCTTTTCTCTTTTTAATTTCAATTTCATATTTTTTTATTTGAGATTCTAATCTTTTTATTTTGTCTTCTTTTGTTTCTTTCTTCTTATATTCAGAATAATGCTCCATAGCTGTTTTGCCATTAAAATCTCTAATTCTCGAATCAGCACCAGATTCTTCAAGTATTGACTTGCATTCATCATGGCCATTTATGCAAGCTTTAATAAGTGCAGTATAACCATTACGATCTTGTTGGTTAATACTAATTTGTGGATGTCCGCATAATTTTTTTACTATTCTATCTAAACCTTGATATGCAGCAACCATCAAAGGTGTATTACCTTCGTTTTGAATACCAACCGTACTTTTACTATATGGATATCTACTTCCAACATTAGGATCAGCACCACATTCGTCAAGTAAGAAACTCACCATATCATAGTCCCCTCTTTGTACTGCTGTTGTTAATGGCGGAAAGAAATCACTTGCACAGTCTCTAAAATTAATATCTGCACCATTATCTTGTAACCATTTGATTTTTTTCTTCTTTGCTTCTAGGGTTAAACCTTTATCAGCAATGCAAGCACTTAAAAGAGTTCTACCATCGATAAAGAATGAATTCATATCAGATTCTGGTAAATTTAATTCTCCTTCAAACTTCTCAGTTTGATTTCTAATTGCATTTAATTTATCAATATTCTCTGGAGATATGTGTTGACGTTTTGAACTATAATCAACTAATGATGTAAATTCAATACTACTGCTTTCTTTTCCTAAGAAGCCAGCGCTAATTGATTTATCATCTGTAATTATTACTGCATTACAAGTATACTTTTGTGCAGTCTCTTGTGCCACTTTCCAAATCTTGTCGGCAATTGATAAAGTTTCATCACCTTCGTATTCATAAACAACAACTTTATCAGTTAAATCATTTAACTCATTTAAAACTTTTCTTGCCTTTTTACTATTTGGAGTATTTTTCTTACTCTTATAATCATCAATTTTCTTTTTTATAAAATCACAAATGATTATTTTATAATACTCATCTCCAAATGTTTTTAAAATGTGTGGCATATTCATTAAAGACGCTGAATCTAGAACAACAATTTTATTAGCATTTCTAATTTTATCTCTTGTCTCTTCTGATAATCCAAAAACCTCAAAATACAATTCAGCATACGCTATAATTACTTCATCTTTAAGTTCATTTTTCTCAAGACGTCGTAAAAAAGTTTTTTCTTTAATCGTAATATCTCTATCTTCATAATAATCTTCATTTTGTTGAATGATTTTATTAATTTCATCCATCATCCTTGGTTGAGAATAATTTTCTCCTCTTCGGTACTCACTTGTTCCTTCTCTCAATGCAACTAACTTTTTACATAGTAATTCTGTACTAGCACTTCCCATATTGAACACCTCATCTTCATCGAACTTATATAGTCTAATTTTATCATATTTTTTAGATATATAAAAACATTGTTAAACAATTATTTTCAAATCACTTTATATAAATAATATTTGCACTGAATAAAGCATACACCTTTTATTATTAATTATTCTTTATTCAAACAATGAAAAAAATTACTAAATGTCAGGCTGGTTCTCTAGCCAAATTGTCAATCGGACAATTTCCGACATCTTATCCTGCTTCCTTACATCCGATAAAATCAGAAAAGTGGCGTCAATTTGACGCCATCACAATATAGTGGTATATCTATTTACCATTATAGCTGTACATCTAAATCAATACTTAGTTGTATATCTATTTTGAATGATAGTGGTATATGTATTACTATAAATAGTGGTATATCTAAAATATATTATAGTGGTATACCTAATTAGTAAATTATTTATTGAAATCTTCCAAAGTAATTTTTTGACTTTCTTCTAATTCGTAATATTTATCAAAGAATTTTTTATTATATTCGCGTGCCTCAGTCAACAATTCAGTGTATGTTCTAACATATATTTTTTGACTTTCCAAAGCTTTTATTGTTATTTGTTCATTAGGTTCAGTAGTAATGTTATTTGATATAAGAAAACCTACAACAGAATCAGCCTTTGATGGGTAAAGGGTTTTAAAGAAGGCTACATAATCTCTTATTTGGTTTAATTGTTTATCACCAATTTTTACAGATGGTCTCTTTAATTCAATTATGTGAATTATACCAGCATCATTATTACATAAAAAGTCAAGTCTTCTATTATGTTCGGGAACATCAATTTCAGGGAATTTTTTCTTCAATAGCTCAGAATATGTAACTTCTCTCTCAAATTTAGACATTTTAGGATCCAATAGCCATGGAAACTCTTCTAAAAATTTTTGAATAACTTTGGTTTCTGAAGCATCCTCGTTAATAAATTTTTCAAACTGATTAATTGTTTCAATTCTTCCCATAGCTATTTTAGCATATTCTTTATCCTCGATGTTTTTCCAATCAGTCAATAATTTTATCGCATTTTCATTTCCTAACGAATCTAAATCTGATAATTTTTGAGTAAAATCTTTAAACCCTTGAAATCCATACATATCTTTAATAGTAGAGATATACTCAGCACTTGTTTCTTCATCAATTTTATCGTTTTCTAAAATTGCTGAGGTTAATTTTTTTGCCAAGCCTTTTTCTGTTTGATTAAGTGAATTTAGCCATTTTTCAACATCAACGCCCAACTCAGTAACTTTTATTTCCTTTTCTTTTGAACGTTTTTCACGCCACTTTTTTTGAGTGAAATCAACTATTTTACACAACAATTTGTGAAGACTATCAAGTTCTTCGTTTTCGTAGTTATCCCAAGCTAATGATTTTCTATCAGTTGAACAATTGTCAATTGTTTTATCAGCATCAACAAAATCAACGTCGAACGAGCCAAACATATATTGAAAGAAATTATCGTTTCCTCTAGAATTGAATTTATCATTCTCATTAACCAGTTTATTTCTTGAATATAAAACAATTCCTTGTTCCTCATTTGATATTGGTGTTTCACTTGTCATTATGGTTCCGACAATTTTCTTCTCTAACCCAAAATTATACAATTCTAAATTTTCTTCTTTTGCTGCAAAATCTGCTTCAAAATCAGTTGGAAAATTCCATTTAAACTGACATTTATCTTCTAATAGTAAATTCGCCTTTATTTCTAATTCTGGATCATCATTAATGTGAACAATAAAATCATCAGAAAAAATTTTGAATCTTTTCAATAAATTATTACGAATTGAACCTATATTAAAATCAGTTTTTCTTCCTATTTCTGTTATTATAATCGTAGTACCATCATTACCCTCAATTGGAACATCATGTTTAATAATTTCAGGTTCATACATATGCTCTTCTGATTTTTCTTTAAGTTTATTAAAATTCATCACAAATCTATTTTCTAACCCTGATTTTACAGTTGATACTTCAATGTTTTTACCAATTCCAAACATTGATAGTTTTCCTAATCCTTTTTTGCCTAAAACATTTCTTCCAGAAGGTGTCTTATCATTCCCTAACGAAACTCTTCTATTTCTACCAATTTTTAAGAAAGACTCATTAAGTTCCGAAAAATTCATACCATGCCCATCATCTACAATTTCAATTCTTTTTTGTGGCTCATTTATAAATTTTAAATAAACATTGTGAGCATCAGCATCCCATGCATTAGAAACCAACTCTGCAATCATAGGTGGAATAGTAGAATATAGTTTTATTCCTAAATGTTCAATTAAATTAATATCAAATGATATCTTTAGTTTTTCCTCATTGTTTTCCATAATTCACCTTATATCTTATTAAATACTTTCTTTTTAAATAATTGATAAAACATTTCTTGAAGATTCTTTGAAATCCTCTCAGACTCAATAATAGAACCAACTTCCACATTTTTTTGTAAACCATTAAACGACAAATTAGCTGATGTAATTAAGGTCTTATAATTATCTACGGTTATTATCTTTGCATGTAATGCATCGATTCCTTCTGCTTTTTTATTATAATTATATATTTCAAGAAATCTTCCTTTATACAACAATAACTTATCTAATTTTTCTTTCTTTTCTTCATAATCATTAACATAAAGTCTAACAAGTATTCCTCTACTTACTTTATCAATTATTATATCAAGTAAGTCATCAAAATAATCAGAAATACTGTAACCAGTTAGCACGATTATTTTAGATGCATTCTTTAACAAATTCTCCATAACAACACTAGTAGGATTAGCTTTAAAAGCAAACGAATGTGGAGCTGTTATTGCTAAATCTACAGTTTCTTTATTTCTTTTTTTGTCTAACTCACCAATCAAGTCAATCATTTTCATACATTCATCATCAGATAATGAAGGAAAACATTTTTTTATATTAAGAAAAACATCTTCCTCATTAACAAATGTACTACTATTATCTTTCAAAGATAAATAATGATTAAGTTGATCTGTTAATGTAATCACTTTATAATCGCTCATTATTCTATCTCACACATTTCCTTCACCAAATCTGAAAAGAAAGATTTGTCACATTCTTCATTAATTGGAACAATTAATCCTCTATCTAACATCCTATTGCCATTTTCACATGCTGTTTCTGAAATCATACAACATGAATGGCAAGCCGAAATATTTAGATTTTCATCAATATCATTTAGCATACATTCTGGATCATTAGTACATAATAATGCTTCTTCAAAAGCAGTTTGAATAATAGGAATAAATTTCTCAAATTTTCCTAGCTCTACTAATCCACCAAGTGAACCTTCTTTATCTGAACTACCAGTATATAATAAAATACCCATCATATTATCTCCAGAATATATTCTTTCTTTAATAGCTGATGTAGAATAACCTGATTTATTTCCCATTACTTTTATTAACAAATGGCTAAATGTATGCATTAATGCATATAGTGCTCCTCTTTCGTATACTATAGTCCATCCTCGTTTTTCGCTGTAACGCTTAAAACACTTTTTAAATTTATCATCAATTTGCTTAACATCCTTTTTTTTCAGCCAAGAATCAATGCTTTCCTTGTTGAATTCAATAAAGATTCCTTCACCATTAACTTCAACTCCAGGCAACCACTTTTTTGATGTATTTAGTTTAACAATATTGACCTGTTCTTCAGCTTCTGGATCAGGAGCATCAAGCCTAGTAAAGCCCTTCAAGCACATTATTTCCCTTAATCTAGTAATTCTTATAACTCTTGAGAAATACGGCTTTAATATTGATGGAATTTCACTTTCTTCTGCTTTAAAAACTTGTGGGCTTCTCATATTTACTGGATTATTATGATTTATTATTGCTAAATACTCTGATTTCTTAATTGATAAATAATCTCTAGTGCCATTCTCACTATTTTTAAGTGCCTTTGTAAAATCATCTTTAGAAAACTCAGAACTAAAAAACATTTGATATAATAATTCCTCAGGATCTGGCATTGTTGGATTTAGTTTTTTAGCAGCCCTAAAAGATTCTAATTCTCTTTTATGCTCATCAATTAATACATATATTCTATCTGTATATGGTGGAATTGATATAGCACTCTTAATAACAGGGAAATATACATTTGATGCACCACGTTGAACAATTCTCATCTGAGCACGGCATTTCTCACCAGAAATAGCTGGTCTAAATGGATGATGACCATTACATGAGCAATTATTTTCAGGGCTTGTCAATCCAGCTAATGAACGAGTTGCATTACATTTAGTACAAGTAACCATTAAGTCGCCTAATGATGATGTAGTACCAGTTGAAATTAATTTTAATTCCCCATCACAACTAGTTCCTTTATGGACCCATCTATTATAATCGAAATCTTCCATATGACCATTAGGACATATTTGAATAAATCTCGATGGATAAGCATTAAAATTACATTTTGGACACTTAGGACCAAATTTCTTATATTTTTCAACATCAAAATGCTCACTCAATTTGAAAATATATGAACAACTAACCTTTGAACAAATATGATAATCAGGGAAAGAAACAACAGGTAAATCTTCACTATTCTTATTTCTATTAGTTGTAGTAGGTGGTTCTTTAAAGAAATCAACTCCCATATATGATGCAAACCTAGAATCTTTAATTTCTTTGCCATTCTTTTCCCAATAATTAATGTCGAGAATTGTAACACAGTCTCTTTTTGCATCAATTATTGCACCAGGACCAAAGGTTGTGATTAATTGACTTGGCCTAACATCGCCTATTTTATTAATTGCCATTAGTTACACCTCCTCATACAGATACAATACTGAATTTTGATCAACATCTCTCATTGATTGTAGAGTTCCTTTTTCTGTGTCTTTATGTTCATCAGCGTAAGGAACCATTAATCTAATCTTATCTTCTGCATATTGTCCTCTATATACTACTTTATTACCTGCTTGAACTAATCTCTTCCACTCATTTATAAAATACACAATTTCATGTTTTGCATCATTAATTGCACTCGGATCAACTATACCAACTCTATCAGTAATAATAGATGTTATGTAATCAATGTCTTTTGGCTTTAAATCAATAATCTTATCAGCACCGATAGACATATCAGGATACAACAATCTAATAGCACAAATAACTAATGCATGTAAGAATCTATCTCTAGCTCTTGCTGCAAATGGAGTAGCAGTTGTACCTTCAACATATCTATATAATTGTTTATGGTATGCAATGAAATTTTCATAATGAGATAAGTCTCTAGGCCTATATGGATTATATAACGTTATTACTAATCCTGGATGAGAACGGCCAATACGTGAAGTAGCTTGGATATATTCCGAATTTTGTTTAGGCTGACCTAATACACACATTAATCCTAATCTATCAACGTCCATACCTACAGCAATCATATTTGTAGCAATTACCGCATCAATTGCTTTATTGTTAGTTGGAGTCCATGGAATTTCTAACGAATCTAATTCTCTTTTTATCTCATCAGATTTAATACGTGATGTTATTTCTTTATGATTACTAATGAATCTTCTGTCGTTATAATGACGCATCTTACAAATTCTATATAATCTCTTAGGTATGTCGTCTTCTATTAATCTAGCAGCACCACCTAATTCACGAATAGAGTTAAAATATCCAACAAGAGTATAATATGGATCAATACTATTCACATAAGAAGGATTTAAACTCAAGTTCTTTACTTCTTGCATCGCTACAGCAAATGTTCTTAACAAAGTAGTTTTCATGGATTGTCCATTTGCACAAATTCCAACATATTTTCTAAATGGCATTTGTTCAAGAGGAACTTCTCTAATAAAATATGAATCAGACACTTCCAAACCAGCAGGTGGAAATTGGAAATGCTTTCTACCATATAATGCTTTTATTTGTTCATCAGCGTTCTTAATAGTTGCAGTTGAAACAATATATTTTGGCTTAACAATCTTACCATTCTTTTCGTATGAACAAAGCTTTTCAATCATTGTCTCATAACCACCATAAATTGTTCCTAAAGGTCCAGTTATTAGATGCAACTCATCTTGAACAATTAATTCAGGTGGTAAAAATTTCTTTACATCGCAAGATGTTGATTTAGGATTATTTGCAGTTGCATTATGAGTATAACTATGTAAATCTCCCATAGCAATAAATCCATGACGACCACACTTCTTATGAACTCTACCAAATAAAGCATTAGTTTTAGGTTCCCATGGTAACTTTGCAAACTTATCTACAGTTCCAAGCAATATTGTTGGGCACTTATTATATATTTCATCATCAACTAAATAGATTGGTAAAGACCTTGCTACCCCTTTTTCTGGATATTTAGCAAAATGACATGTTTTATCAATACAATATACTTTTAGTTCTTGTCTTTCAGTATCAAATATAAATGAGTTTTCAATCTCATTATGATTAGGATCCTTTTCATAATAATAATTCAATGGCTTACCACAGAATGGACACGTAGGAATTTGCTTTGCTGCATTTCTCTTTTTCACTTCAGCTTGAGTCTCATCATCATTTTTAGAAGGGATGAAATCATCAAAAGTATTTGATACAACTCCATCACCTACCCAGAATCCTATTGAAATACGTTCATTACCATATACTTCAGGTTTCATATCTCTAATATATTCTGCAGCCATAATCATCTTTGTTAAACGATCTCTTTGTTGTGTTGTTAACAATCTTAAAGTATATCTTAAAATTATTGTTACTCCACCATCTAATTCATATTCACCTACTGATGATTTCCTTAGTCTTCTATTGAAAATAGTAAATGCCATCAAACCTAAATATGCTTCTGTCTTACCTCCACCAGTTGGGAAATATAATAAATCTACTATTTTACGTTCTTCATCAAATGGATTAACAATACCCTTAATATTCAATAAAATAAATGCTAATTGGAATGGTCTCCAGTTAAATTGATTTTCTGGATTACGTGGATTACTAAAATCACTGAAATTGCAAACAACACCTGAACCATGTTTCTTAGCATATCTTTTTATAGCATTTTGTAAATATATAGTTTGGTTCATTACACAAAATGCTTTAAAAGCAACTTCATCATCATTCAATATTTTAATACCAGCGTTAATCCTATCACAAGCATTCTGACAGGTATTAATAATCTCATCAAATCTACACGTATTGTTACTAAACAATTTTTTCTTAGGACTTGCTTTTAAATTATTAATCCATTCTTGATACTTATTTGTGAAAACATATAAATCAGAAATGATTTTATCTTTACTTTTTTCTGAAGAAAACTTCAATGTTGAAAAGAAACCTTTTTCAAATTCATCAAAGTCAGCACTAACCTTATTTATCTCTTGTTCTGGAATAAATTCAGTTGAAATATGATTACATACCATACCATTAGAAATCCAATCAGCAGCACAACCTCTTCCTCTTGCAAAAATTGGTTTTTCTAAATAATAATACTCATCTAATGAATTATTATTTCTTGCATAACTTTCAGATATAAAACCATCTTCGTTAAAAACTTCTAGCTTTGCTTGGAACATTATAGAAGCTAATTCATTAGAAAAAGGTCTTCTGTTAGTTAAGAATACACTTACTAAAGAATAATCATTTTTTAAATCATATTTAATCAACGTAATTTCAACCTGTGGATCAATACTACATCTACTAGATTTTGTTCTCTTAATTGTTGATAAATCAATTTCAATTTCTTCACTATTTTGCTTTCTACAATAAACTGTCTTATCTCTTTTTTTCTTTTTATCTTCCTTTGATTTTTCATCTAAATCAAATAAATCATCAGGAGCATCTTCCTTTTTTTGAGAAAAATAATCTCCCCAAGAGGCTTTAACAACTATTTTTTTCGTTTTTTTCTCAATATAGAAGCTTAAACCAATCGATGTTGTATTACTTAAAGTATCATTTACAGGAGTTTCCTCATTTTCTTCTTCATTACTACTATCATATTTGTTTTCATCTAAGCCATAATCATTGTCTGCATGTTCATCATATTTTTCTGGGTTTTCTGGATATAACATTCCCGTTAAATATTCAACATTTGGACGACCATAAAGAACCTCATCTTCAGATGATGGTCCCATCAAGTCCTTTCTAATGGCTTCAATGATTTTTTGCCTTACCTCAGCTTCTAATGAAAAATTACTCATATGAAAACTCCCTTCAAATACAATATACTATTTAACATCTTTGGCTAAACCAATAGTATATTTAAAATTATTTCCTTCTTTGATATTTGTATCAATTATTAATCTATAATTCCATTTTTTATTATCTTTATCACATTGAGATGCATATTCGCACCATTTAATAGCTTCTTTTGCTTTGATTATTACATCTGGATTATTTTGTTCATTTGCACCCTTAACTTCAATAATATACTTATCAGTTTTAGTCTCAACTAAGAAATCAGGATTATATTGACTACCATTATTCCAGAAAATTCCAAGTTGATCTAACGGCAAACGAATCCACTTTAATACCTCAGAATCATCATCAATGATATTAGCAAAGATACGTTCCGTATCACTGTCATAACCATTTTGAGGATAATATGATTTTTTATATCCTTCAAAAACATATTTTCTAATATTCTTTCTATCATCAAATGGCTTTTTATAATTTAAAATACCACTTGTTTTAATATTCTTAATAAACTTTTTAAATGTTATGAATTCCTTTTGAACTGAATATTTGAAACTAACCTCGCTAGTCATATTCTTTCTAACTTGGCTAACTATATCATCAATAATTACTTTAGCATAACGACGAACTATCTTCTTTTTATCTTCATCGGTACCATCTATTAATGATAAATATTGATTAACTAATTCTAAGACATAATCAGCATCATCAACTGATAATTCAGTCATAGAATCTAACAACATACAAGCTAAGGTATTAACTGGATTTTCATCGGTTAAAGCTATAGCGTCTACAGATGATAATAATTCCTTATTAATTGCATCATATCTTTCAATTTTAGATGCTGCAACATCAAAATCCATAATAGTTCTAACTAAATTAAATTTTTTAAATTCAATATTTGATGTAGGTGTCACAAGAATCTTTGGAGTTGATATCAATAGATTTTTATATCTAGTCAATTTACTAGCAAATTCATCCTGTGATAAAACCTTTTGTTGACCAGAAAATTTTGAAGTATTAGTTTTTATTTCAAGTTTTTCATCTGGTTTAATACTAACTGATGGAGTGTTGTCAACCGGTGTAGATGTAGAATTTGAATCACCATCTAAATTAAATAAATTTCTAACTTCAGCAGATGGTGTATTTGGCTTTTCAATCCTAGGAGCAAATTTTTTTTGATATTCTTTATATAAATTCTCAATAACTTTTGCATCTGATAAATCATTATTATCATTCATTTTATTTTCAATGAAATCTAATGTTTCATCATCAAATAAGGATTCAATAACTACTTGTTGACGTGGTTCTGTTTCTTCATCTAAATCTTTTGTTTTAAAAACATTATTGTTCTTAATATCATCTAATAATTCACGATAATGATCATGAGCGACGATATCCAATGTATCAATCTCTTCATCACCAGTAATCTTTCCAAAAGGTAAACGAAGACCTCTACCAATTGTTTGTAATGCTAAAATATCACTTTTAGCGGCATTTAAAGGAATGATGGTATATAGATTATTAACATCCCATCCCTCCTTAAGTTTATAAACATGTAATACAATTTCAATTTTATTAGATGTACTCTCAATTGAAAGTAATTGTTTAATATTTTCTTCTGATTCGTCTCCAGACATTTTAGAATGAACTTCCATTACTTTTCCTTTGTACTTTCCGTCAAAGAAATTATCGTTTTCAATCAATTCATGTATCTTCTTTGCATGCTCTGTATCTTTACATGCAATTAATACTATTGGCTTAACTAATGGTAATTGATGCTCATTGCAATATCTAACCAATGATAATTTCCTATTTTCGTGTAATGTTAAACCATCAATTATTTTCATTTGTTCAACATCTTCTGCAGAATATCCACCCATATTAGTACGTCCTAATACAACAGGAATTTTTAAAAATTTTCCAGCACCTTCATTTAAACCATATGAATAAATAACATTCTTATACTTTTTAGGTGTTGCAGTAAATTCTAAACCTAATATTGGCTTTAGATTATTAATAGCATTCATTGATGCCGGTGCATAATATCTATGTGCTTCATCCATCATAAATACCAAATCATCATATTTAGATAATAGTTCACCAAAAGATGAACCAATATTTTCATCAAATTCATGGAATTCAAAATTCTTATCTTTATTATTAAAAATCTTACCAATATTAAAAATGAATAGTTCTATTTCTTTATTTGTACTATTTGAATGGTCAATGTCAATCCATTTATATCTATGGTAGTTTTCACCATCATAGACCTTCGGATTACCAATAACAGATTCTAAGCCTTTAAAAATATATTTAGAATTTTCTGGTAAAGCTTCCATTCTTAATTTATCATATATAGTATTTCCAGGTGTTAAAATAAAGAAATGTCTATAGCCCTTAGTTTTATATAGGTAATATATACAAGCTCCCATTAATCTCGTTTTGCCAATACCAGTAGTCATATCGAAACAAAAAGAAGGAAAATTAAAATCAAATGAAATATTTTTTTGTTTTTGTGAATTCTCGGAAGCAGTTCTAATAATATAATCAATGTTATCGTGTTGATAATCACAATTTGATGTTATTTTATCTAATACAGCCAAAGCTTCTTCTTGTGGAATTCTTAAGCTCATAGCTAACGAAATTTTTGTAACATCACTTCTCATATTACTCGACCTCCTTTTCATCAATACACTTTGGTAAAACGCACTTCATAATATCAATAATTTCAATATTATCAGGCAATCTCATATCAGGTTGATATTTCAATGTATAAATTGATATTGATTCATCTTCAGCTAAAAGATTTATAAATTCATTAATATATTCACCATTAACATAGTCTTTAGTTATATGAATATAATGTTTTTCAGAAGAATATCCATGAATCAAACCATGTTCTTCATACGTATATCCCTCTATATTACAAATTGCATTTCTTATCATACAAATATCGAAAGATTTATTAAACTGATATATGCCAATAATAGAGTGTTTAACAAAAAGCGGTTCAGACAATTCATAAAAATGATATCCGCCACCTCCACACCAGTTAAAATCTTTTGTAACACCTGTATAATCATTTCCATCAATTATACTATCAATTCTTTTTTTACAAAGAGAATATGCATGTTCACCCAGTTCAATTCCAATCCATTTTCTATTCATTTTATGAGCAACAGCGCAAGTCGTTCCAGAGCCCAAAAAAGAATCTAAAACTAAATCTCCTTCATTAGAAAACATTTCTAAAATCATTGAAACAAGTTTTTCAGGTTTTTTTCCACCTCTAAAACTTGTTCCACCCTCTAACCTACAATTCCCAAAACTACCAGCGAAATCATAAAAGCCATTAATCGGAACCTTTTTTGTCATTTCAACACTATTCAACTTATCTAGAGGAACACCTTGATAATATTTACCTTTTGTAGCACCAACCTTTTTAGGACCCGAAAAATATCTATAATCAAATTTGTCATCGCCAATTCCATATACTTTATATAGCACACCATATCCATCTTGCTCATATCTTCCAGTTAAATAATCTCTAAAAAATCTGCCAGATGAATTACCATCTAGAATTGTTCCGGATGCCCATATTTCCTTTCTTCCATTTTCAGTTCCTTCTCCTTCATATATCTCATAAGAATCAGCTGAAAATACTTCCACTTTTTTTCCACCTAATTCAATGGTTTTTGAAGGAATAGATAATTCTTTAATATAAAAATTAAATTTTTCAAATCCGATTTTTTCATATTTTAAATTCGGACTAGACATTGTACTTTTTCTATATACAAATATTTGCTCAATTTCCTTATGAAAATTCATATCTTCTTTTAATGTTTTTTCAGGATATCTTACTCTAACATATAACGTTGTCAAATAATTATCTCTACCAAATATTTCATCAAAAATCACCTTTAAATAGTGGCTTTCAGAATCATCTATTTCACAGCACAAAAAACCGTCATCAGACAATAAATTATATAGAATTTCTATGCGTTGATACATCAAATTCAACCATATACTATGTTCTAATTTATCATTATAATGTTCAAAAGCAGCTCCTGTATTATAAGGCGGATCTATATATATACATTTAACCTTTCTAGAATAATCTCTTTCAAGCGTCTTTAAAGCCAGTAAATTATCTCCATGAATTAACATATTTTTCGAACATGGATCACCGTAAGACTTGTTTTTGTCTTCAATCAATAATCTTCTTTCAATTTTATTCCGTTCATCTTTTCCCGTCCACGTTAGTTCAAGTCTACCATTTAATTTCATAGAATGACCCCCCTAAAATTTTACAACCAATCTAGGGTCAAACAATAATTTAACCTCAAATTGTTTATCAAATTCATGTTTTGTTTTTATTGCTTCTTTTTCTATCTCAGCAATGTTGTTCATATAATCATCTTGCATATTCTGCAATTTTGTTTCTAATGCTTTTACTGCACTTCTTAAAAAATCTACTTTTTCTTGGAAGTTAGTGATTAATTTAGATGCTTCTTTATTCTCTTCAATTCTTTCTTTTAAATCTTGCATCTCAATATTTAATAATTCCTTTTTATTTTCTACCCAATTATCAACCTTAAGAGCATTATAATCTCTAATCTTTTGTGTTTGCTTTTCATATTGATACTCTGCCCCATTGGCAACAATTGAATATATATTTCTCATAATGTTTTCTTCTGTAGCTGTGGGATTATAATCTTTCAAATCCACATCCGGAATCAATTCTAATACTGTTAAAGCATCCTTTTCAGGTACAGTAATTATTCCACCATTTTCATCAGTAAACATTAAATCAGCTGTAATATATCTAGTATTATTCATCAATCCACCGACAAATAGATATCCATGATTTAATCCAATCACTTCAAATGGATTGTTATCAATTTTCAAATATCTTGATTTTGGTCTTCCAATTTCCATCTTTGTATAGTCAACCCATTTAATTATCTCATCACAATACTTTATATATTCATTTCGTGCTTTCTTAAATTCTTTATTTTTTTCTTCTGCTGATGTTACTGATAAGATTTGTTTCAATGAAGTCCCAGCCTTATTTCTTTTAGCATCAATACCTTTACTCAATTTCTCGAATTGCTTAATATAGTCTGCTCTAGTTGTACAATTTTGATAAATTTCTAATACTTTCTTTTCAAAGTTTAAATCTGTAGATAATAAACCTAGTGCTTCATCTGAAGCACCAAATACTCCTTCAAATAATTGAAATTTTTTGCTTAAAATTTCATATACTCTTTTATCTGCTTCGTTTCCAGTATTTAAGAAATTCATAGCTACAACATCATTTTCTTGACCATAACGATGAACACGTCCAATACGTTGTTCAATTCTTTGAGGATTCCATGGCAAATCATAATTAATAATTGTATTACTAAATTGTAAATTTAAACCTTCTGCTCCTGAGTCAGTTGATATAAATATTTTTCCATTATGTTCAAAATAATCAACCATCGCATGTTTAAATTGCACACTTCTAGGATTGGTGTCTTTATAATGCTTTGCTTGCCAAGCGTTAAATATTTGTTTTGAATGCTTATCGCTTGGATTACCATTGAATATAACAATTTCTTCTTCAACGTATCCAGATTCAATAAGTGAATCAAAAATATACTTTTGAGTTCTTAATGACTCAGTAAATATAACTACCTTTTCTTTAATTGCTTTTTCCCTTTGTAATTCTAAAGCAACATTAACACCTTCAATTAATTTTTTCATTTTAGTATTAAATGAAATCTTTGAGGCGATTTCTATTACATTATTTACTTGTTGAATTTCATAATCTAATTTTTGATTAAATATATTTAATTCTTCGTTATAGTTATCATCCCAATCTTCCTGTTCGTCTGCATCTAAGAAATTAAAGAAATCCTTAAGGCCTACTTCGGCTGATTGTTCTTTTGTTCCTTCTTTTAATTTTTTAAGTCTAGTTTTAATCTTCTCAAAAGTTTCAATTAAGGCAAATGATGATGAAGCTAAAAGCTTTCTTACTACAAGAATACATAGATTTTTGTTTTGCCCAGGAAAACCATATTCTGCAGTTTTAGCATATTTGTCTACTAACTCATACAAAATCTTTTCATCTTGAGATAATTCAAAATCCATAGTTATACACGTTCTCTTAGCAAACTTCATTTCCTTAGCAACTTCTTTTCTTAAGGTTCTAACCATAATAGGACGAAGTTCGTTTTTTAACTCATCGTATTGTTGATTTTTTATAAATCTACTATTAAATACTTTTTCACTTTCAAATATTCTTGGGTCAATAAATGATACTAATCCATATAAATCATCTAATGAATTTTGTAATGGTGTAGCAGTAAGTAATAATTTAGGAATCTTATGAGTTGAATCAAATAGATTCTTTGCGGTTTTAGTACCTTTAAAAACATTTCTCATATTATGAGCTTCATCAATTACCACTAAATCCCACTTAATATTTGCAAAATCCTGATGCTTTAAAAATCTAGAAGCTAATCTATAACTTAATATAATAACATGTGGTTCACCAGATTTATCAAAAAAACTTCTAAGCCATCTTCTGCAATCTTTATCACTAATCCTAATTCCATCTATTACTTCAGATGGAATTTGAAATTTTTCTTGCAATTCTAATTGCCACTGTACTCTTAGAGCGGCAGGAGTTGCAATTAAAATATTTTGTTTCTTCTGTTTTAATAAATATTTCAAAACCAAACCAGCTTCAATTGTTTTACCTAAACCTACTTCATCAGCTAGTATTATTCCACCTGTAGGAATAGAACTAATCGCCTTCAAAAAAGCATACATTTGATGTGTATTCTTTTGAATATTCTTATTATGAAGGCATCTAAAAGGAGAATTCTTTATTGTCTCAATTTTAGGCACAGAAAACTGTTCTATAATTCTATTATTATTATCCATAAATATTCTCCTTTCTTCCTTATTAGAGTTGTTTTAATAGTTCTTTAGCAATCATTTCACTTATGATTGGTGGCACAGCATTACCAACTTGAATAAATTGTGCTGATCTGTTTCCTTCAAAGAAATAATCATCAGGGAATGATTGAATTCTAGCTGCTTCTCTAACGGTTATTGATCTACATTGATTAATATCAGGATGAATAAAATAGTGTCCATCTTTAGATAAATGAGCAACAATAGTTTGAGATGAACTTAGATTTGAAGCTATTACTTTAAATCTATCCAAGAAACATCCCCTATTATTATGTGTCCATAATTCTTCAGGTAAATCTGTATATTTTAATCTTTTATTATCATTGTTCCAAGCTTCAATAACTCGTCTATAAATTTCTGCATCATGCTCATTTAAATATCTTGCACTATTAAGCGTTAAAATATCATTTTCAGTTCTTATGTTATACTTTTTCAAGTATTCAGGTATCTCAGTTGTTTTATATTGATCAGACGTTTCAGTTGGATGTAAGACTGGCAAATCACTTAATAAATCTTTTAATGTATATTCATGATTTACAACTTCAAAATTAGGATAGAATCTTCCGCTTCCTCTTTTCCATCCAATCAAAATTACTCTTTTTCTATTTTGCAATAAACCATAATCATCAAAATTAATTAAATGGTCCATTACTTCATATCCAATCTCATCTAATTTAGATTTTAAATCACTAAAGTAATGTCCACCACCAGCAGTATATAACCCAGGAACATTTTCAAATACAAACATTTTCGGTTTATAGTGATCAACTATTTCAATATATCTTAAATACAAATGGTTTCTTGGGTCACTTTCCATTGAATCTTCACTTCTTGCCCTACCTACTAAAGAATAAGCTTGGCAAGGTGGACCTCCAATAATTACATCTATTTTTCTAATTCTTTTACTTCTTTTTATTCTTTCAATTCTTGAGTATAATTGATTCATTGTATCAGCAGAAATGGTATGTTCTATTACAGATGAAGTAACTTCTTCAGGAACTGAATGATATAGTTCATCTCTAGATATCTCTTCTCTTAAGTATCTATAATATAAATTCATCATATTATTTTGCTTAAGATAATAGTAAACTGATCTAGTTTTTAAAGTTTCACAAGCATCTGAATTCATTTCTACGTGAGCTATATCAATATAGCCTTGTCTTTGAAAGCCTTCTGATAATCCTCCAGCCCCAGCAAACAAATCCAAGTATGATGGTTTCCTATTTGCCATATCATTTATCCTTTCTTCTTTTATCCCATAGAACAATTGCACATTCTTCAGATAAAAGGCATTTTTCAATATAATCTTTAACACTAAAACCTAAGGTCATATCCTCAGGGGCTAACAATTCTCCTGCTAAATAATTAGCTTGCCATTCAGGATTCTCATAAGCTTTAATCTCAGTATTTGTCTCTGCAACCCCAAATTTTAATACATAAAGCAATAAATAATGTGATAGTTCATGCGCTAAAGTAAATCTAGATCTACCAACATCATTTGAAGCTTCTTCGTAAACTGAATACTTTATATACATAGTATTACTACTAAGTTCATATAATGCTATTTCATCATCTTTTAATAACTCACATTTATTATCCACTATTAAAAGATTAATCAATCCTTGGCAATGCAAATTATCAATTATTTCTAAAACAGGAAATACATATCCCATTACACCAAAATCATTTCTAAACTTAATTGCAAGATCTTTAAGCTTTTTCTTACTTACTGGTGTGCATTTATAACTGCTCACTCTTCATCATCCGATTCCAAAATTTTACGTAGTTCTTCTAACTTCTTTTGTGATGCAGTATTTATTGTTCTTGCAAAGGCAAGAGTAACTTCTTGCTGTGCATCATTCATATCTTGTAAATCAATTGAAATCTTCTTATTTGTATAATCGATAGAATTTTTCAATTCTTTCGATTGCTCAGGAGTTAAATTGAAAATTTCCGTTAGTTTATCTCCATAGTTAATAGGTACAGCTTTTTTGTTATTTTCAATCAAACTTAAAAAAGGAACACTTACATCTAATTCCTGAGCTAATGTTTGTAAAGAAACATTATGCTCTTTTCTTAATTGACGTAAATAGAAGCCAAAAAGAATCATAATACTCTACCTCCGTTATAAATAGTAACTCATTATATGAATTATACCATAATTTAACCAACGAGGTAAAGTTTGTTTTTATATTTAAAATATAAAAAAGGATTAATTTTTTCATTAATCCTCACTTAAACTTTAATTTTTTAGGATTTATTTTTAATCTTTGATAAAAATCTTCTGCGATTATATAGTATGTTAATCTTGAATTATCTCCAACTCTCATTGCAACACCTGGTAAATATCCTCTTTTAATGCATTCTCTAACAGATTGCTCATTAATATGTAATATCTTTGCTGCATCTTTAACGGATAATAAACGATCAGGTTCTTTCTTTTTACCCCACATATTTCATATCCTCCTCAAATGCATCATTAACAATTTTATATAAATCGCCAATACCAAAATGCGTATAGGTATCTTCATCAACATTTCCAGCACTATGTCCTGTTAATTTCTTTGTAAAAGTAGAATCTACTCCTCTTAGTCTTAATCTAGAAGTATATGTATGTCTAGTTTCGTGAATGGTATGATTCATATTAGACTTCTTTTTAAAATTATCAAATAAAACTCTTATCTGACCATAATTATATTTATATGCACCATCATATAAAAAATATTCTTTATTCTTATTATATTGATGTAATACCATTTGATAAATACAACTAGGAATTGGAACTTTTCTAATACCATTATTTGTTTTTGAATTAGTTATTGTTATATATCTTTCTTGTAAATTTAGATCTTTAGTTTTCAATTCTAATAATTCACTTATACGTAATCCTGTGTATAAAAGTATTAAAAGAATTCTATAAATTAATTCACCGCTATTCTTCCAAATATATTCTATTTCTGATTCTTTATATACATTTTTAATCTTCTTTTTATATGCTTTTTTATATTTATCAAATTTTACAAATTTTGAATAGTTCTTATCAACAATGTCATTACCTATTGCATAATTATATAGTTGATTTAATAGTATCTGCATTTTCTTTATCATTGGATAATTCTTATTAGATTTAGTAATTGCTAGTTCTATATCAGCTGTCTTAATAGAATCAAAATATAAATCATGAAGATGCGATAATCCATTAAATGCTGCATTATATGATGTTTTTGAACTATTAGATAATTGTTCATTTGAATTGCTCCATTGAATATATACATCACTAAATAATAATCTTAAAGCATCTTTATTATAACTAACACCAATATAATCATTTAAAGCTTCTTCAGCTTCTTTTTTATTTTCATAATAACCAATAACCTTATATGATTGCTTAAATTTAGGTATACCATTTTCTTTTTTAGCTTCTTCAAAACCTCTAGTAACTTTAGCTACCCAAGGTCTTCTTCTTTTAACATCACTAAGCTTATATACAGTACCAGTACCATTTATTCTTTTAGACATTATTGTTCCATCTCCCTTTCTCTTTTTTCCTTCATTAAATTATAATAATCATTATCTGATAAATTATATCCTTCATATTCTAATGTATCATCTAAGTCTTCATGCCAATGATTACGCTTAGCATTACCCATATTTGACTCATTATAAGCAATTTCTTGTAATATGCCCATAAATCCTTTAGCAAGTGTTTTAAATAACTCACAACAAGCATCATTCGTTTTATAAACTTCCTTACGGCGTTCTTCCCATTCACCTTTTTTAACATCACCTTTAGTGATAGTTTTCTTATTTAGAATATCTCTACCTTTAAAATAATTTTTAAGTTCATTCTTACACATATCCTCTTTTATAGCTTTCATAAACTTTAAAATCTTATTACCACATCTTTTATGTAAGTCAGCCATATGAGAATTGTAATGAGCTGTAAGTTCTTTTTTTGCTCTTTCAGGTGGATAATTATGATATTTTAATTCCCGCTTGGCTCTTTCAAATGCATTATAAGAAAAGAGTTCATAAGGACTTTTATTAGAATATTTCCAATTAAAGAAATGTTTAGTTAACTCATTTATTAATTGTTTATCTTTAGGTTCTAGTTCCATGTAATTCCAGCTGTGATCTTTAGATAACTGTTTTTCAGTAACCATGAAATCATCTAACAATTCCATCTCTTTAGATAATCTAGAAATACCAGCAATACATCTTCCTCTTGATTCAATTAATTCTTTAACAAATGGTTTCTTTTCCATAGAATCAATTATAAAATCATGAGCTTTTACCAATTGAGATTTTGAAAATAAAGTGCTCGAAAAACAATGCTCACCTTTACCATTCACCTTAAGCTTTTCTTCTTCCCAAAAAATAAAATGAATGTGAGGGTGTAATGTATTTTTATGAAGACTTATGAATGTATTAACATTTTCTGGTAACAAACCAAGTTTCTTAAACATATCAGGAAAGTTCTCAACCATTAATTTATGGGCATCTTCCGGCGTTTCAAGTCTACCTTGAGCATATTCAGGAAGAAAACTCAAGACTCCAGACCAAATAGGACCTTTATGATTGTTTAAAGATTCCTTTATTTCAGGCAATTTATCATCCGTTATTTCACCATCATAATTGTATAATCCTGTACTTCCTGGTCTATATTTGGTATATCCAATGATTGTATTATCAACAGACTTTTCTACAGCTTCTTCTCGTGATAAATATGTAACACAATTAAAGCCTTCTTGTTTCTTACAACTATAAAAATCATCATTGTAATGTGATTTTATGTTTAATATGATTGCTTTAGATAAATTAACCATTACTTATTACCATTGTTTATTAATATTTTGAAACCTTTTTCTAACACTTGCATCATTATTTCTAGCTTATCAATAATTTTATCGTAACGAGAAACAACACATTTCAAAGATTCTAATAACATCTCTTTATAATTATCTGTGTTTTTATAGTCACCGATAACTTGAAGACCCGCTTCAAGTAACTCACATATAAATTGTGATTTATTATCAGCTTTACTTTTTTCGTAATACTCAGCTAAATTATTAAACAACTGTTGATCACGTATTATAATTGATACCTTATTCTTATCAAATTTATCCATACTAACATCTCCTTAGTCATTTTTGTATACTTTTTAGTTATATTAGTCTCGACTACGACCTAATATTATCACATTCAAAATCCTTTGTCAAAACCCGACCCGCACACTTTTCTTGCTTTTTTGTTGCATTTAATATATAATATTGTTGATTTAACATATAACATGAGTTAAGGAAGTGATATTATAAATGAACAAATTTGACTTAATTAGTGCTAAAAACCATGTAAAAACCAACATTATGGTAACTAACATAATTAAATATATGGAAAATAACAAAATTACATTTAAAAAGATGAGTTTTGATATGAAAATTCCTGAATCAACATTAAAAAGTGCTGTAGCTAAAAACTACAGCGCCATTTCAACATTAGAAAACATATGTAAGTTCTATAAAATTACACTTCCAGATTTCGATAATTTCAATTATGGCGCTTATTGCGGTAAGGAGCAGGCAATAATAGATTTAACTAATTATTTAAACACTACTCTATATCATTTATCCCAAAATCATATATCTCAAGAAGAATTTGAAAAATATTTTATATTAATAGCTTATGAATTCTTATTTAATAATAGAGTTTATATTCCTTCTTCTATTAGACGAAAAAGCAAATTTACTGATATAGACAAAAAGCTAATAAAAGCTAACAACAACATAAGAAATATCATCGCAAATGTGTTAAATCAAAAAGGATTAAAGTTAAATAGTGATACTTACCAATCAAGGGCTAATGCACCATTAAATAAATATGATGTATCTTATAATGTTCCTCTATGTTCTTATGAACCTCAAGAATCAGATATTAATAATAGTCCTGATATGATTGGCGAATCATTACATAACATTAAAATAAAAAGTGGTCTAACATTGGATCAGTTTGGCAATATATTTTCCCTTGATGGTTCAACAATAAAAAACATTGAAGCCGGAAGATATATTTTAAAATATAATTATGTTAAATGGATATATGCATTATTTGATAATGTAGAAATCAATGATTTAATAACTAAAGAACAAGCATCATTAAATATAAATTATGATTTTGCTTATGATAGTATTACAAAAAATATTCCAAAGCTTTCCTCATTTAAAACTAGAGATGCTAGTGGAAAATTAAGAACAGCAATCCAGTTCTTATCTCCAGAACCATCATTTATTCAAGATTATGAACGTCTTGAAGTTTTCTTAGCAATAATATCTACCGGATTTAAGATCAATAAAGAATTCTTATTTGAAGCATTTAATTACCCGGATGTAAAATTAAATACAAAAGATATCGAATGGATAAATACTGAAATAAAGAAAGCAGTCAAAACCGAATATAAAGATGCTTTAACTAGAAAATATACAAAAATATGCTTTAAAGAGTTCTATCATTATGACGAAGATAAAAGTCAAATAACATTAACCGATGATAAATTAATGAGTATAATAGAAAAGCTTCAAGAGCCAAAAAGACCGTAGTTTTTAATTACTACGGTCACTTTTTTTATAATTTAAAATCAATTATATTTGTTATTTTATCATCAACCTTTTTCTTCTTACATATATTTAAAGAATTAAAGAATAGTTTTATTTCATCTTTTAAAGGTATTAGCATTTCTTCACCATTTGAATAAACTTTTTTTCTAAGAGTAAATTCTAAATAGCTACCTCTTGTATCATCTAAATAGTTTAAATATATATTGAAGCAAGTCTTATTATTAATTTCTTCCATCATAGGATTAATAACACGTTTAGTTAACTCAACCAGTTTATTATAACTAGCTAAATTATCTTTATATTTACAATATTCTGATAATTTATGACTATGTATTACTATACTTTTTGATGGATCTGAATTTAATAACATATATAAAATCATACCAGCATACTTTTGTGTCATATTTAAAAATGATATAAGCATATCATAATCATACTTTATAATATGAGAAAATATCTTATTATATGCTTCACTTGTTATAACAAACTCTAAAGTACTAATATCAGGATTATATTTATAATCTTTTAGAATTAATACATCAAGAAAAGTTTTAGTCTTAAATTCATCAAGTCCATCATAAAACATTTTCTTTCTAGCGGTATCAAAGCTATTATTATTAGCTATAATCTTACGCACTCTAGTATATGAACATATAATCTTAATATCTTCATTTTCGTTATACACTCCTTTCGATTTTTTTAATGCCATTGCAAGCAAAATTACAGTAAGTTGTTGAAACCTTGTCATATAGAAGAATAATGCTGGATTACCACATTCTAATCCTTCAATCACTTCTTCATTTTTTGTAATAAAATCATTGTTCTTTTCCATACAAAATCACTCACCTTTCTAACTAAATATAGTATGTATAAGAACTATTTCTTACACCTATATTTTAACATTTTAAAGGTATCAATATTGGCTTCTACAACTCCTCCATTTCGTTAATTTGTATGTCTTAAAACGTTAGTGAAATAAAGAAAAAACGCATGATAAATTGCACCGATTTAGCATGCGTTTTTTGAAAATTTTAAAGTTGGCTTTGTTAGTTATTTGTTAGTTACGATATAGCACTAATTAATCATTAAATGATATCTATGTGCTAATCAAGTACATCTACAGCTTCAACTAAAAATGACGGGTCAAAATGAGTATATACTCTTTCAGTAAGTGACTGTGTATTTGCATGTCCTACTATCTTCTTTAGAATGGTTTCATTCATATTCTTTTCACTGCACATACTAATAAAGGTATGTCTTGTGTCATGAACTAAATGTTTTGTTCCTAATAATTCATTAATTTGTGAAAAATAGTAATCTCTATAATATCTATATAGTAATGGATCATGATTTGTATTTTCAAATAATAATTCATTATCATTTCTATTCATCCAACTCTCGAAATATGGATAAATCTTCTTACAAATAGGAACAACTCTAATACCAGCTGATGTCTTACTTGCTGTAACATTAAAATATCTTTCTTTTAGGTTTACTTCACATTTCTTTAAATCCAATAATTCAGATATTCTAGTTCCAGTATATATAAGCATTAAAGTAATGCTTTTAACATCAGATTCAGGCATATCCCAAATCTTTTTAACGTCTTCTTTAGAAAATTTCTCTCTATCACGCTTATTTGGATTCTTATTTGAATATTTAGCTATATCTACTAATTCAGCATAATTCTTATCCACATATTCATTTTTTAAAGCAAATTTATATAGCATATTAAGCAAGAATTTCATTTTACGGATAGTTGAATAGTTCTTTCCACTATCAGCAATAATTCGCTCATAATCTCTTGTTTTAAGTGAAGCGAATACTTTATTATGAATTCCTACAAAGCCTTTAAAAGCGGCATTATAACCATTCGTAGTGGATTTTGATGTTGTAGGAAAAAAGTCTTTACTCCACTTATCAAATATATCTTTAAATTTATATTTGCATTCAGGTGTAACAACTACTTTAGTCTCATTAGGATTCTTTAGTAAATCACTATTATAAGACATAAGCATGTTAAATCCATCTTGGTAAGTTTTAGCATATCCGATGGTTTTTATAATTTGTTTTTTCTTTCCATTTACTTCTTCAAATCCTATAGTCTTTCTAACTATGTATGGATTTCTTCTCGTTCCTTTAAGTTTGTAGACTTGTCCTACTCCTTGTGGTAATTTCATTTTTCTCATAATTTTATCTCCTTGTTACCTAATTTTTTTATAGTAATAACAAGTAGCATAATTTGTTAGTTATTTGTTAGTTACGATATAAAAAATGCATAAGAATTACATTCTTTTATCAAAAACAAATTAAAGTAACAAATTTACCAAAAAACCTTGAAAAATGGCTTAACAAAGCCAAAAAAAAGCCACGCATTCGAGAATATGCGTAGCTCTTTTATCTTTTTCTTTGCAATTATAATAATCAAACAATTAACGCTTAGAGAATTG